>Ga0183095_10195_pt1 | contig 222825 bp, 231 predicted proteins | sample BioMet4_FD_130346 | JGI IMG/M metagenome (GOLD analysis project Ga0183095, IMG submission 130346) | Microbial communities from bioreactor (seeded with sewage sludge) at LBNL, California, USA - Biofuel metagenome 4 (v2) (version 3) | ecosystem: Engineered > Bioreactor > Anaerobic > Unclassified ...
CCTCCTTAGTCCTTAACAAACTAATGGTAGCGGTTATTTCAGGTGCTGACAATGGCTCACTTTTTATGCCATCTGGGGTGCTAACTTTTTCGAGACCTTTTGCGATACTTTCATTTTACCGAAAACACAATGATTAGCCCAATCTTCAAATAGTTCTGGCTTTTCTGCAGTTGTTGTAAAACTAATTTGAATGCCAGGGTAAGACTGCAGTTGCTGTAGTAAATTTTCTAAATGTGTTTCTTGTTCCAATTTATGCATGGTCTACAAAAGCCTCCTTATTATTTGCGAAAAAGCACTGTAGACTTTATCGGTTTATACACCCGGGCCTATGACAGGGTAAAAGTCGGCTCAATTCCGACTCCCCGGACCATGGGGGTTCTTGCAACGATCCCCCTTTTCCTCTGCCCGCCAGCTGACATGCCATCAGTTGGCGGGTTTTATATATAGCCATTCGATTATAACCATTCAAGCCTTCATTGGTTTCCAGCACTGTAACAGGTGTTTGAAATATAGATTACTATAGGAGGAAAAATTATGAAAATCGTTGCGCTGATTAATCAAAAAGGAGGCGTCGGGAAAACAACTTCTACCGTCAGCCTCGGTGCAGCCCTAGCGAAGTTGAATCAGAAGGTCGTTTTGATCGACCTAGATAGCCAAAGAAATTTGACAAAGACGATACAGTCCGAAGACCATCACAATCGCTCTATTGCCGATCTGATTTATAACGAGGCCTCCCAGCTGGACTACGACCCAAGCCAATACATTTTTCGAAACAAGGTGGAAGGACTGGATTATATTCCGGCATCCCCCATGCTGGCTTCTGCCCCCACAATACTTGCTACAAGCAATGATAGCTTGAGGACTCTCTCAACCATCCTACATCGCGATTACTTCCAGCGATATGATTATATACTCATTGACTGCCGCCCTTCGTTGGATTTGCTTTCGGTCAACGCGCTGGCTGCCAGCGATGAACTCATCGTGCCGGTGGAGCCGGAGCAATACGCTGTGGACGCGCTGGGCGATCTGTGGGCATCATTCGAGCGTACTAAAACCGTAAACCCTAGATTACGCGTGAATGGTATATTGATTACCAAGGCAGATTACCGTCGCAAGCTCACCCGGGAGATAGAAGCCGATCTTCGGCAGACGTTTGCGGATACCGTCTATCAGACGGTTCTGCCGATGCTGTCCGATGCCGCCAAAGCGGCCAGTGAACAGCGCAGCACCGTGCAGATGAAAGACAGCCGCCTGGGTAACCTATATATTGAAGTAGCAAAGGAGGTCATGGCAAGATGCCGATAAAAAATGAAACGCTAAGAAAAATGAAAGAGTCCGGTGCCATAGACGGTACTGGAAAAATGCCGGAAGAGGTTTCAGACCCCTCCGGCTTCTTTGATTCCATGTTTAAACCCGGTCCTTATAAGGGCGGCCACGCTTCAAAAGAAATCAACCTGGAGCTGATTGACCCCTGGCATGACGCCGAGCATACTTCTCAACCGTTCAAGCCGTACTCTAAAGAAAAGCTGGAGGATTTGGCCGAGAATATCCGTCAGAATGGAGTGATTTCTCCGATCACGCTGCGTACCTCCCCCTTTGAGCCCAACCGCTATCAGGTGCTTGTAGGCCATAACCGTGTTGAAGCATCTAAGCTGGCCGGGAAAAAGACAATACCTGCTAATATCATCCAAGCCAGCGATGAAGAGGCAAAATTGATCCTGGTGGACAGTAACCTGTACCAGCGGGATCACCTGTTACATTCTGAAAAGGCGTTTGCCTATAAGATGCGGCTTGACACAATAAAGCAGCAGGGAAAAAGAGTGGATTTAACTTCCACGCAAGTTGCGGGGAAGTTAGAAAGTGCAGATCAACTGGGGCATCAGAGCGGAGAAAGCGGTGATACCATACGACGCTACATCCGCTTAACACACCTCCTCCCTCCTCTGCTGGATATGGTAGATCAGGAGGATGTCCCATTTACCGCAGGTGTCAGCATTTCTTTCCTCTCCCCTGATGCTCAGACACTCCTCCTCCATATCATGGCGGAGTATGGCATTAAGAAAGTCACCCGCAGCCAAAGTCAGGAGTTGAAAGATTTTGCCTCGGATCTGGATGAGGAAAAGATTCTTCGCATCTTCGGAAAAAGCAAGAAATCCCCTGCTCCCAAGCTGCAGAACATTAAGTTTCAGGTGGATTACCCCGCCAAGGTGCTGAAAAAGCTGGTGAATGACATGGTGCTGCAGCAGCGTGTCCGGGATGTGATCGATACTTACGTGAGGGAGACGATGAAATGAGCAATGCTCTGGATGAGCTGTTCAATGGGACGCTGCAGCCGGCGTTCGCCCAGCAGCTTCAGCAGCCCAAGCCCTCCATGAAACTGGATGCTGGGGACGAGCTGAAGGAACTACCCGTTGAAATTTTGAGAGACTTTCCTCCGGAAAAGCATCCCTTCAAGCCCTACACAGCAGAACGGCTTGAGGCTCTGCGGCAGGATATTATTGAACGCGGTATCATTCAGCCCCTCATCGTTCGGCCCATCGGTGAGTTTCAATACGAAATCGTCTCCGGCCATAATCGCCGCACAGCAGCGAGGGAAGCCGGATATACCGTGCTTCCCTGCGTTGTTCGTCAACTCACCGATGATGAAGCGCTGCTGCAAATGCTGTCAACCAACCTGCAGCAACGGCAGGATCTCCTACCATCTGAAAAGGCGTTTGCCTATCGAATGCAGATGGAGACGTTAAAACATCAGGGAGCACGAACAGACTTAACATCGTCCCAATCTGGGACAAGGTTGCGAGCGGATGAAATGATGGCCGAGCAGGCTGGTGAAAGCAGAAATCAGATACAACGGTATATCCGGCTGACCAACCTAATCCCAGCGCTTCTGGACAGAGTTGACGACAAGCAGATCGGTTTCACAACAGGTGAGACTTTGAGCTACCTTGTTCGTGAAAGTCAGCAGCTTGTGGATAACTTTTTCTTCGGCGATCGGAAGCTGTGCGTAGACCAGCACACGGCGGACCGGCTCCGGGAGTTGGAAAACGCCGATGTGTTGACAGTAGAAAAGCTGGAAAGCGAGTTTCTTTCCCCTCCTGTTAAGCCGCTGAAAAAAGTCAGCGTCAGTATGAAGCCGATCCGGCATTGGTTTTCACCTACCGCCACAGAAAAGGAGGTGCAGGATACCATTGTGGCGGCTCTAAAGCTGTATTTTGAGTCTCATCAGTAAGAACATGTGAAAGGAAGCGCTTCGCGTGACAGATCAGGACAAGCTACAGTATTATCAATTTCTTTCGGGGAAGGCAGCCATAAAAATCGTATCCAGCATCCGTACCTGGAAGGACTTCCTGCGATTGACGGGCCGCCTGTATAAATACCCCTACCACGATCAACTCATGATCTACGCACAGCGTCCCGACGCCACGGCGGTCGCTCCCATTGACATCTGGAATAAGCGGATGTATCGTGGAATTCAACGAGGCAGCCACGGCATTGCACTACTGCCGGTAACGACCGGCAAGCTGCGCTATGTTTTCGATGTGTCGGATACATACCCCAGGCGACGGGATAGCCGGCTGCCGCAGCCATGGCAGGTTGGGCCATACCAAGAAGCCGTCATAGCGAATCTCAATGCCGTATACAGCATTGTGGGCAGCCCCATGCCTTCGTTCGCGGAATATCTGTGCGATGCCGCTAAGGATGCCACAGAGCAGGCCCTTGGTGACTTTCTACCTGATTTACAGGAGAAGAAAGAAATCAGCTTCCTGGAGGAACTGGACGAGATCAACCTCCGCCTGCGCTTTCGTCAGACGGCGGCGCAAAGTACAGCCTATGCAATCCTCTCCAGATTTGGTCTGGATGCGGACGAATATATCACTGACGAGGACTTCCCGTATTTGACAGATTTTTCGACGCCGGCGACCGTGAATATCCTGGGTTGCTGCGTCAGCCTTGCGTCGGATCAGATCCTGCGGAGCACGGAAGAGGTACTGAAACATACAGAAAGGCGGAATGAACATGACAATTGCGGAAGAGCTGGGCATGACCTATCATCAGGAAGGGGACGTAATGATTCCCGACCTGACCGTTCCCTCGGAGGAATCACAGCCGGTGGGCCTCTACGGAAGGATGTGGGTGGACAATATGAAGAAACAGCATCCAGGGATCTACAGCAGCCTGATCGTGGAGGGGAAACTCAGCGCCCAGGCGCAGGAGATCGACCGGACGGCCAACGAGCGGATCGAACGGATCGTAAAGTCAATGGCGGAGAAGGATGGGACGAACGAGGAGCTGAAGGCCCGGGATCAGATGCGCTGGGTGGGCCTGATGAACAATTACAAGCACAGCGCGGAGGAGATCATGCTGAGCGAACTGATCAACTGACCTTTTTTTCCGACGCGGCAACTGAATATGCAAAAGAAGCGGAGAGCGAACAGCCCTCCGCTTCTTCTATCCCCTGGGAAGAGATTGACACGGAGCTGCGCAAAGGAACCGGCACAGGGGACGGCAAGCGACGTATCTACGAGCTGTATCCCCATCATCCGGAGCGGAAAGGCGCTGCGGACTTCCTGAAAGAAGAGTACGGTTGGTATGGCCACAGTCACACGTATGCGGACGGCTCCAGCGGTTTTGTGGATTATCAGCCTGGCAGCGGAATGAAGCTGCGGCACTATGGTTCCGACGCACAGGATTTTCAGCTGTCCTGGAATGCCCTTGAGCGGCGCGTGAGGCTGCTGATTACAGAGGGAACATATTTCACAGAGGATGAACAACAGTGGCAAGAGGAGCGAGACGAGGATACTCAGAACGCCGAGGACACTTTCGAGGACGTTGATCCCACCGTCATTCGAGAACATCTTCGGCAGGTCGGCATTGAAAACGGACAGGTAGTCGATTCTGAGGCACTGAATAACAGTTCACTTATCCGAACGGTGACGTCAGATGTGGAGCGACTCTCCCGGGAAGATCAGCCAGCTGCGGCACCCACCACAAACTTTCCGGAGATTGCGGCGGAGAATTTCCGTATCACGGATGATCGTCTGGGTGAGGCTGGGCCGAAAGCCAAGTACACCTACAACGTCGAAGCAATTAAAACGCTGCAGGTCATTAATCAGGCGGGCCGACGGGCACTCAACGGTGAGCAGGAAACTCTTTCCCGTTATGTGGGCTGGGGCGGCATTCCACAGGCGTTTGAAACTGCCAATTCCTCCTGGACCGATGAAGCCCGGAAACTGAAAACGCTGCTTTCTCCGGAGGAATACGAATCCGCGAAGGAATCCACACTCACTGCCTTCTATACCAGTCCGGTAGTAATCCGGGCCATGTATCAGGCGCTGGAGCAGCTGGGTTTCCGTCAGGGAAACATCATCGATCCCGGTTGCGGAATTGGCAACTTCATGGGGATGCTGCCGGAGAGCATGTCCGGCAGTCGTTTTTACGGTGTGGAGCTAGACAGCATCACGGGCCAAATCGCCCAACTGCTGTATCCCAAGAATCGCATTGCCATCCAGGGCTTTGAATCTGCGGACTTTCAGGACAGCTTCTTTGATGTCGCCATCGGGAATGTTCCCTTCGGACAATTCAAAGTGCTGGATAAGCGCTATGACAAGTACAATTTCCTGATCCACGATTATTTCTTCGCCAAGGCGCTGGATAAGGTCCGACCCGGTGGCCTGGTGCTATTCATCACCTCTAAGGGAACCATGGACAAAGAAAATCCGTCCGTGCGCCGCTACCTCGCCCAGCGGGCGGAGCTGCTGGGAGCTATTCGCCTGCCCAACAACACATTCCGGGCAAACGCCGGTACGGAGGTCACATCGGATATTATGTTTCTGCAGAAACGTGACCGGATGACGGTTGAAGAGCCGGACTGGGTGCATCTTGACTTTGATGCCAACGGCATCAAAATGAACCGTTACTTCATCGACCATCCGGAGATGATCCTGGGTGAAATGGTGATAGAAAGCACGCAGTTCGGCCCTGACTCCACCTGCAAGCCACATGTCGGCGTGGAGCTGTCCGCGCTATTGCAGGCAGCCATTGCCAATATCCACGGGCAGATCACTGAAGCAGCGGAGATCAACCCAGAGGAGACGGAAGACCGTTCGCTGCCGGCAGATCCGTCAGTGCGGAATTTCTCCTATGCCCTGGTAGACGATCAGCTCTATTACCGGGAAAACAGCCGCATGAAGCCTGTATCGGTCTCCGCGATGGCAGAGAACCGGATCAAGGGCATGATCGCCTTACGGGATTGCGTTCGCACCCTGATCGAGTACCAAACGGAGGATTACTCCGACGATGCCATTCAGAAGGAACAGCAACAGCTTAATTCCATGTATGATGCCTACACCAAAAAATACGGTCTATTGAACAGCCGGGGTAACAAACTGGCATTCTCAGATGATTCCTCGTATTGCCTGCTCTGTGCCTTGGAGGTGCTGGATGAGGACGGAAATCTGGCGCGCAAGGCCGACATGTTCACCAAGCGCACCATCCGGCAGCGCACCGTCATCACCACCGTGGACACCGCTGCGGAAGCCCTGGCTGTCTCCCTGGCAGAAAAGGCGGGGGTGGATATGGGTTATATGGCCACTCTTACCGGTAAAACTGAAAAGCAGATTGAATGCGATTTGGCTGGCGTCATTTTTCGTCTCCCCGAGCCGGATACCGAATCCGCACCACACTTCGTGCCGGCTGACGAGTATCTGTCCGGAAACGTTCGGGAGAAGCTGGAACAGGCCAGGTTGGCGGCAGAGGCCAACAATAGTTACGTACCCAACGTGAAAGCGCTCGAAGCCGTGCAGCCCACGCCCCTGAAAGCCAGCGAGATCAGCGTTCGTCTGGGCGCAGCCTGGCTCCCGGTGGACATTTCAAAAGACTTCATCTTTTTCCTATTAGCTCCCGGTAAAAACGCCGCTAAAAACATCAAAGTTCATTATTCACCCTATACCACGAGCTGGACAGTAGAGGGAAAAAACAGTGATGACGGCAATATCAAGGCCAATAGCACCTACGGAACCAAGTACATAAACGCATATAAGATCATTGAGGAGACGCTGAACCTGCGCGACGCCCGGGTCTACGACTACATCGAAGATGGCGATGGAAACCGAAAGCCGATCCTAAACAAAAAGAGAACGACCATTGCGCAGCAGAAGCAGGATCTGATCAAGACGGCGTTTACCGAGTGGATCTGGCAGGACCAACCCCGGCGGGAGCAGCTGTGTAAGCTCTACAACGAGACGTTTAACAGCACCAGGCCCCGCCAGTATGACGGGAGCCACCTGCAGTTTCCGGGCATGAATCCCGAAATTTTGCTGCGGCCCCATCAGGTGAACGCTATTGCCCATATCCTCTACGGCGGCAACACGCTGCTGGCCCATGTGGTGGGTGCCGGCAAGACCTATGAAATGGTTGCGGCTGCGATGGAAACCAAGCGCCTGGGCCTGTGCCAGAAATCTCTGTTTGTGGTGCCCAATCACCTCACAGAGCAGTGGGCCTCGGAGTTTCTGCAGCTCTATCCCGCAGCGAATATTCTGGTGGCCACTCGGAAGGATTTTGAAACGCAGAACCGGAAAAAGTTCTGCGGCCGCATCGCCACCGGCGATTACGACGCCATCATTATCGGCCACAGCCAATTTGAGAAGATTCCCCTGAGCTTTGAACGACAGAAGCGATCCATCGATAATCAGATCGACGAAATCACCTTGGGCATTGTCGATGCGAAGAGCAGCCGCGCTGAAAATTTCACCATTAAGCAGATGGCCAAGACAAAAAAGAGCCTCCAGATAAAGCTGAAGAAGCTAAACGACCAGTGCCGCAAGGACGACCTCATCACGTTTGAAGAGCTTGGTATCGACCGGCTGTTTGTGGATGAGGCACACTACTATAAAAATATGTTCCTCTTCACAAAAATGCGGAATGTTGCCGGCATTGCTCAGACCGAAGCGCAGAAATCCAGCGATCTGTTTATGAAGTGCGAATACCTGGATGAGCTGACAGATGCCCATGGCGCTATTTTTGCCACTGGTACACCGATCTCTAACAGCATGGTGGTGCGCCCGTAAGGGGCTGTAATAATCTTACCTTGAGCAAGTAATAGGGCAAGGTATCAATGCAATTTGATTGCACCCTATCGTCACCTGACTTATCCGAAAAGGGAAACCTGACGGGGAGTGTAGCATGTCAGAGGACACGGAACACCGAAACTTCCAAGGTGTTTGCGTGGTAGTGACGAAAAGTTATGAACAAGGATGAAAGCTAAACTGCCTGAAGGACAGTCGGAGATTGGGCAAAATGTTGCTCCATGCGTACGGAAGTTATACTCGCATGTACTTTGGCGGATATGAGTCTGCCATGCGTATCCACATGATACCCAAAGTAAATCAGCCACAGGATAGTGGAAAACGACGAACGTCACATCCGAAATCATAACAGGCTTATGTTATTACAGTTCTAAACGGGGATTGCCTTAGGTGAAGTGCCAGATTGCTGGCTATAGGCGCTATGAAAAAAGCGGCCTTGAATATTCACTATGGCAACAGAGTTTCCGTAGTAGTAGAGGACGGGAAAGCCGTCCACATGGCGAAGGGAGACAGTCTTTCTTCAATACAATCAAAAAGGAAAGGTGCGTGAGGCATCATGAGAAGTCCCGAAAATGTATTGAAAAGTTTAAGTGAACATGCAAAAAACAAATCGTACAGGTTTGAACGATTATACCGCAACCTGTACAACCCCGAATTCTATCTGCTTGCCTACCAGAATATTGCTACCTCACAGGGCAGCATGACGGCAGGTACAGATGGAAACACACTGGATGGTATGAGTATGGAGCGCATTGAAAATGTCATTGCAAAGCTGCGCGATCACTCGTATCAGCCGAACCCGGCAAGGCGTGTATATATTGCCAAGAAAAACAGCAGTAAAAAACGCCCTCTGGGTATACCGTCAACGGACGACAAACTGATTCAAGAAGTCGTCCGCATGATTTTAGAAGCAATCTATGAGCCGACCTTCTGTGAATATTCTCACGGTTTCAGACCGAACAGAAGCTGCCATACGGCATTAAGCGAAATCACAACGCTGTTCACTGGTGCAAAATGGGTCATTGAGGGCGACATTAAAGCTTGCTTCGACAGCTTTGACCACCATATCACCGTCGAGCTCTTGAGAAGACGCATTGAGGATGAAGCATTTCTATCCCTGATGTGGAAGTTTCTGAGGGCTGGGTATATGGAGCAATGGTCATATCATTCCACATACTCCGGCTCACCGCAAGGCTCCGGGGTAAGCCCTATCCTGGCAAACATCTATCTAAATGAACTGGATGTGTTCATACAGAGCTTGAAGCTGGACTATGACAAAGGAAGTTCAAGATGCCGCAAAGTACACAAAGACCATGATAAAGTGCGCTGGGCATTCCGAAAAGCTAAAAAGAACTTGGAAAATGCCCACACAGAAGAAAATCTGAAAGCATTCAAAGGAGCACAGAAAGTAATGTTGACTACTTCCCATCTTGATGAAATGGATGAGGGGTATAGACAGCTTCAATACAATCGCTACGCTGATGATTTTCTGATTGCTGTATCCGGTCCCAAAGAGGATGCTCTAAAAATTAAAGAGCAAGTGCGGTCATTCTTACAAAACAGCCTGCGTCTGACCATGTTTGAGGAAAAGACACACATAACACATTCGTCGGAAATGGTGCGGTATCTGGGATATGACATAAGAGTGTCCCGGAGTCAGGATACTAAGCGAACAAAAAAAGGGTTACAGCGTGTATGGTATGGAAAAGTGCAGTTGTATGTACCAAAGGAAAAATGGATTGCAAAGCTGCATGAGTACGGAGCTTTAAAAATCAAAAAAGGCGAAAAAGGAAAAGAGATATGGAAACCACTCCACAGAGGTGCGCTTATGCCTCTTGACGATGTGGCAATCATCAGCAAATACAACTCTGAACTCAGAGGTCTCTATAACTACTATCGTCTAGCAATCAATGTGTGTAATCTGGGGAAATTCCATTCTATCATGCGTGGTAGCTGTCTTAAAACACTGGCGGCTAAGTATAATTCTTCCGTCATGAAGATGTACACCAAATACCGCAGCAAAGACGGCGACTTTGGCGCAAACTACAACACAAAGAGTGGAATCAAACGGTGCGAGTTTTACAATGACGGCTACAAACGCAACAAGAAGGTTGCACCTGTATTTGTGGATATCATGCCGCAGTACAGAACAATGATAAAGCCCGCAAGCCTTGCAGGTCGCCTGATAAAGGGCAAATGTGAGATGTGTGGCGAAAATCCCGTCAAAGTGTACATGCACCATATTAAGCGTTTGAAGGACTTAAATTCAGATAACGTATTTGATGTACTGATGATGCAAAAGCGGCGTAAGTCTTTGGCTCTCTGCCCCAAATGCTACGAAGCAGTACATTCGCTTAAACTTTGAAAGATGGCGAGCCGTGTACATTGAGAGGTGTAAGCACGGTTCTGGAGGGGGTTATGCCAAGACCGCCGGCGCAAGTCAGTATGGCGTGGCATTGCCTACCTTATGAGTTATTCACCATGCAGCGGTATCTGCAGTACGGCCTGCTCAAACAGCACGACTTGCAGAACTTCGATTCCTGGGCGTCCACCTTTGGCGAAACGGTAACAGCAACGGAGCTTTCACCGGATGGGAAGAGCTTTCGGGCCAAGACACGATTTGCCCGATTCTACAATCTTCCGGAGCTGATGAGCATGTTCCGCGAGGTGGCGGATATCCAGACTGCGGATATGCTGGATCTCCCGGTGCCGAAGGTAAACTACCAAGCAATCGTCATTAAGCCCAGCGCAATTCAGGAAAAACTGGTTGAGTCCCTTTCCGAGCGGGCCGATCAGGTGCGCAACCGCAAGGTGGATGCGAAGAAGGACAATATGCTGCTGATCACCAACGACGGCAGAAACCTGGCGCTGGATCAGCGGCTGTATGATTCCTCGCTCCCGGATGATGAAAACAGCAAAGTGTCCACCTGCGCACAGAAAGTGTATGAGCTGTGGGAGAAAAGTCGGGAACAGCGGCTGACGCAGCTGGTTTTCTGCGACCTGTCTACGCCCAAAAGCGATGGCCAGTTCAGCATTTACAACGATCTCCGGAAGAAACTGATTGCCAAGGGTATCCCCGAAAATGAGATTGCCTTTATCCATGATGCCAAGACCGAGGCTGCCAAGCAGGAGCTGTTTATCAAGGTTCGCACGGGAAAGGTACGGATATTGATGGGCAGCACGGCTAAGATGGGAGCCGGTACGAACGTGCAGGACCGCCTGATCGCCTCCCATGACCTGGAGTGCCCCTGGCGGCCCTCCGATCTGGAGCAGCGGGCCGGGCGCATTGTGCGTCAGGGAAACCAGAATCCCGAGGTGGAGATCCTGCGTTATGTCACAGAGCGCACCTTTGACGCCTATCTCTATCAGCTGGTGGAGAGCAAGCAGCGGTTCATCAGCCAGATCATGACCTCCAAATCCCCCGTCCGGTCTGCCGAGGATATTGACGAGGCGGCGCTGTCTTACGCTGAAATTAAGGCTCTTGCCACTGGCAACCCCTTGATTAAGGAAAAGATGGACCTGGATATTGAGGTAGCGCGCTTAAAAGTTCTGAAAAGCAGCTATCTATCTCAGAAGTATGCGCTGGAGGACCAGATCACTAAACTGTATCCAGCTAAGATTGCGGACTGTGAAGCCCGAATCCGTGGCTTTCAGGCAGATATTATCCAGGCTGCAGCGCAGACCGCCCCCAACGCAGACGGGTTTTCACCCATGGTCATTGCTGGTAGCCCGTACACAGATAAGGAGTTGGCCGGAAAGGCGATTCTGGCAGCCTGCCAACAAATGAAAAGCCCCGTGCCAGTGAATCTGGGAAGCTACCGGGGCTTTTCTATGGAGCTGTCCTTTGACGAAATCAACAAAACCTTCAAAATCGTTTTGAAAAGCGGACTACGGTATCGCGTTACCCTGGGCGATGACGCTTTCGGCAATATCACCCGCCTGAATAACGCTGTGGCGAGCCTGCCAAAAATGCTCGGCGACGCCAGGGAAAATCTGGAGGATCTCCGTAATCAGCTAAAAAACGCGCAGGATGAGACCCGCAAACCCTTTGCGCAGGAGACGGAGCTGAAGCTCAAGTCCGGCCGGCTGGCCATGTTGAATGCCAGGCTGAATCTGGAAGAACATGAGGCGATTTCGGAGGCTGCAGCGCTGGACGATCAGGATGAAGAAATGGAACTTTAAAAGGAGGGTTCAAGTATGGCAGAGTTGGAAATCTATCAGCTGAAGGATATTCCGGAGAACAGGTATCGAAGATGGCTTGGATACGACGGTCTCGGTAAAATGGGGGAGACACCACAGTTCACCAATTATGAGAAAACCTACTCAATGCAGCTGCGGGACACCCCCACTCCAGAGCAAGTGTTTGAGAAATTTAATTTGAGCAGACCGCAGGATTTCAGGGGCCATTCACTCTCGACCAGCGATATTATTGTTTTCCGAACGGAAGATCAGTCGGTCGCCCAATATGTGGACAACGTATCTTTCGTTCGTCTTCCGGATTTTGAGCGACAGCTATTTGAAAATTATAAGAGGGAAGAAAAAACAGAGCTGGTAGGCTACCTGCGCTACCTGGATACCAATGAGCAGATCCCCTACACCGATCCGGATGCCTATATCGCGGCGTATAAGGAGGGGCTGTACGATCTGGGGCCAAACACCGTGCGGGCCGTGACGCTGACAAAGGACCTCGGCGTCCGGTATGAGATCAACAAGCTGCTGGTGGGCGAATTTGGCGAGACGGTGCCCGATAAGGAAACCTGGATCAAGGCTAAGATCCACAGCAATGCGATACAGGAGGCGCTGCGGGAGCAGGCCCGGTCCGAACCGGATGCGGAACTGGAGTTGTAAAAACAATGCAGAAGGCGACAGTGGTGAGCTGTCGCCTTTTATTTATGAAGGAGGCTCAATATGGTAAGAGATTTCTGGGATAATGACAGACCACAATTTTTCAAATATTTCTACTCAGGGGAACAGGATCAGGAGGCGAATGAATTTCAACGTAAAACAGGCTGGCATAAAATTTGGGCCTCTAAGTCCCAGGGTATGAACGGCGATACCTGGATTCTATACCGCAGCATACCGGATCTGCCTAAACACTTACAGGATTATGCAAGGGGGCAGGAAAAAATAGAAGAGATGGTTGATCAGCAGGGCTGCCGGGCATTCCCCGACGGCCCTGCCTTTGAGCCAGAGCTTTAAAAGGAGGTTCGTGTAATGGATAAAACCCGCTTGTTTGTGGACATGGACGGTACCCTTGCAAGATTCAAAGCGGCTGAATTGGAGGAGCTGTACCGCCCCGGATACTTCGCGGATTTGGAACCGCAGCAGTCCGTTGTAGACGCGATTCGCCTGGTCTGCCAATCCCACCCAGATATTGAGGTCTACATTCTCTCGGCAGCTCTGTCGGATAGCAAGACAGCGGTCGCAGAAAAGAATCTATGGCTGAACCAGAACCTGCCGGAGCTGGAAAAGAGCCACCGCATTTTTCTTCCCTGTGGTAAAGAAAAAGCCGCATACGTTCCCAACGGCGTCGGTAAGAACGACTTTCTGCTGGATGACTATACCGCAAATCTCATCGACTGGTCCCAGCACGGGGGAAAGGGCATCAAGCTGCTTAACGGCATCAATCATACGCGCGGGAGCTGGCTGGGAAGTCAGCTGCGATACGACAAGGACCCCGCACAGCTGGCCCTAAACATAATTCAAATTCTGGATCGAGCATCGCTTGTGCGTGATGAAAAGCCAATGCCAAATCTGGAGAAGTACAGTGACGCCATGGAGCAGGCAGGTTATGAGCCAGTAAATGCCGATACCTCCAGCAGCGAACTTGTGCTTTGGCGGGATCAGCAGAGCGGCAAGATCCTCGGCCCGGATGGTACTGACAGCGTGAAGGGGTTCCTTGCCAAGGTGGGCCGGCGCATGAATGCCGGGTATGAGATCATCCAGACCGTTGATGCCGCAGACAAAACCTTTGTACTGGGGGAGAGTGATAAGTCGCCTGAGCGGTTCGTCACCTGGCGTCAATTTAGTCGGGGTTCAAAAACCTTCTATGAGTGTGGCCACTATTTTCAGGAAAAACTCGCAGCTCAGAGGGATCTCTTGCAGCGTGGGCTGGAAGCCGTGGATGACGAGGCCCAGGTTGTGCAGGCTAGTGTGCCACGCATCACAGAGAAAAGTGAGAATATCCACGTTGACGGCCATGAGGGCACCTGGTACACAATTAGCCGCGAAGCCATCAATGGCGTGGACTACTTCCTTCTGGAGCATGAGCAATACGGCGACGAGGTCGCCAGCGTCATTGTCAACGATAAGGGTCAGGTGATTTGCGAGGATATCTGGAACGGTTTTGACGATCTGGCGGATTTCCTGCCGGAATCCATGTCATCTGCAGAACAGAATTCTTTCATCCGGGATATGAAGTCTCCAAGACCCATGTCCGAGAATGAGAAAAAAATCTATAGTACGCTAATCGATCTGCAGGCCGCGCGCGCAATTGACGCGCATGAGGGGGAGTATGGCGCTGACGGCTTCCGGGCATTCCCCGGAAGCTTTGATTTTGAACCGGAACTTTAAATTGAGGAGGGATTGTATGGCACAGGCCGCTGTGCAGCAGGCCACAGGGAGACGCCTGTATTTCACTGAGGAACAATACCGCTTTGCCAGGGAAAGCTGCAGCGCGCTGGAGTATGCTGTCAGCCGCAACTATCCCTTGGTACGCAAGGGCAACTATTATACAATGAAAGACCATGACAGTATGGTCTTTACGATAGATGGTCGCTGGTTCTGGAATTCACAATCACTCCGGGGGCGGGCCATTGAATTTATCACGCATTACGAGGATAAGACACTTTCAGAAGCTGTGCAGATCTTGAATCATGTCGAGGGCCAGACCTACGCCGATGTGTTGTCAGAGCGGAAAGTTTACAGTCCCCCAACTGCTCAAAAGGTTTCCTATACACCCAGACCTCCGGAGCCGATAGAGAAGGCTCCTTTTGTTTTGCCGGCGCAGTCGCAGGATTTCCGGAGAATGTTCGGCTATCTGTGCGGTACCCGCAAGCTGGATCGTGAGATCCTCAAGGACGTGATTTGCCAGGGCAATCTGTACGAAAGTGCTCACCGCTACGTCAACAAAAGCACCGGCGAGCTGAAGGAGATCCACAACGCGGTGTTTGTTGGACGTGATGCCCACGGCGAGCCGAAGAGCGCCTTCCAGCGCGGCCTTGCTTCTATGGGGGAAAACACTACCTACAAGCGCGATGTGCCCGGCTCAGACCCGTCTGCGGCTTTCTGCCTGCCTGGCCGAGAGGGCGTCGAGACGGTCATCGTCTTTGAAGCATCCATTGACGCCATCTCCCACGCCTGCATCTACAAAGATGCCGGCCTCGATTACAAGGACTATGACCGCATTGCCCTGGGCGGCACCGAGAAGACCGTCGGCCTCACCACATACCTGCAGACCCATCCGCAAATTTCCCGTGTGGTCATCGCTATGGATGAGGACGCAGCCGGCAGGACAGCAGATCGGAGTATCCGGTCACTGCTGCCAGAAGGGCAATACAAGATCATCAGCCAGCACCAAAGCATGGGCAAGGACTGGAACGATTATCTGCTACAGTGGCGGCAGGTTGCGGAGGAATGCTCCGGCTATCTCACCACGACGCTGTGTGGGATGCCGTGCGAGAAAGAAGCCGCCCGCATTCACTACCTTGATGATCGCGGCCACATGAAGGCCACCATGGCCTTTGCCAACGAGCAGGAATATCGCCGCCAGGTACGGCTGGCCCTGAACGGTGGGCAGCGGATTGTGGCGGAGACGCCGGCGCAGCAGGAGCGCATCCGCAAAGCCAGGGAACAACATTCCCCAGCTCACATGAAAGAAGAAAAAGGGCCGCAGATTGAGGAACCGGAATTATGAAGGAGGCTATCAGCATGTCACAGGCACAGAATTACATACGGTTGGAGTCCATGCTGCAGCGCAGCAGCCAGGCCGAAGATCCTGCTTATCAGGCGGCTTTGTATCTGCTTTCCACAGATACCGAACTGACGGAGCTGGCCTGCAAGTACATCGACGGCGACGGCATCCGGTTCACCGGTATCAAACGGGCCACAACCGGCTATGATGAAAAGACTCGCCAGCTGATTGACGTGGCCCATAACTTGTTTTCTTATAACAGTCCCTGCAAGGTTACTCCGTTTGATCTCTCCCGCCTGGGATACCCGAAGCTGGAGCAGGTGTGCTCCGCGCTCTATATCGCATACGGCCAGGTCGCGGTGCAGATCCTTGACCGGGACAAGGCCCACCCGCAGCTGAAGCTGGACGACAGCCATTACCGTCGAGCCATTCAGATCCAGCAGCAGTTCGAGCAAATGACAGCAGCTGCGACAGAACAAAACGCTGGGGAGATGGAGATATAGAGTACGCTCAATGCCTTGCCCAGCTTGCCTCCACAGTGAAATCAGAGTATAATGAAAGGACACAATGCCATGGAAAAAGCATCAGATGAGATATTTCGCAACCGCGCGCTGCCGGATGGTGGAGAGTTCCAAGATGTGACCAACTGTGAAAGCTGCCTGGAAGAATTGGTTTTCGCTATGAAAGACAACCACCACAAATTTTCAATTGGCCTGCGTACCATTCTGTACTGCCTGGCCATTGCAGAAAAGGAGGGTTCCGTTCCTCGCATCCCCTCCCAATGGTGGGATGAGGTGCGGTGCTATTATCCCTGATTCTGGGGGAGAATTTGAATGGACTTCTTCAAGGTGAACCCGGGCCTGTCACGCATCTGGCCGATCCTTCGCACAAGCTATGAGACGGCAACCGGGCAGAACAAAAAATATAAGCGGAAGAGCAGATCCGGATTGTCCTATTTTGCCGTCTGCCCTATCTGCGACAATCCCATCCAGCTCATAGGGCTTTACAGAGATACCGCCGAGAGCGGAAGGAAGCCATACGGGAAGCATTGCCGACATACAGTTCCTGATCTGGCAGAATACGATGAAGACGCATATTTGGATTGCCCATATTCCGATCCCAATAGGACACCTCCAACCTCACGGTGTAAACTCGAGAGCCGCATATCCAAACAGATCCTGCAACTGCTCCATGATCAGTTTGATCGCGTAATGTACATCCTTTCCAAAGATACCGGCATATACTTCTCCCAGGCCATGGCGGAAAAGATGCTCCAGAGCTATATTTCTAGAGAGGGTTGGTCGTTCCGCGATGCGGCTCCATACAATCTCCCCTGGACGTTTGTAGAGGGGCAAGCGGCGCTTCCGCTATTCGGTCAGCGTATCCGGAAGGGATGCGCATTGTACGACGCAATAGCAGCCAACTGCCCCACCGTGTGCTTTGATGAATCAACTGGCGGCGATTCCGTGCGAATTCAGCGGAATCCCGGGCAATACGTTGATCTGAACTTCACGTTTGTATCACACATACATACCGTGCAGGAAGATCATTTGAATGAATCGATAGACTTATGGGTTCATAGCGGAGAGCCACCGGATCTAAAAACCGTATACAGAGCTCCTTTGCAGATTCAAACGGATTACTTCCTGAATCTGATTGCGCTGTCTGATGAGCGCAGCCACAGGAACCAGAGACTACTGGAAATCGCCCACGAGCTGCTGAAGGACATGCTGTAGAGCAATTTTGGTCGTCTTTCCCTCTGGTAAGCCCCACGGCGGGCGCGCCGGTTTCCGCCTCCGGGCGGAAAACCATTCAGAAATCGCTTTGCGATTTGGAATGGCAGGATAAGGCGTGTTACACACGCCGCTCAACAGCTTGATGGCAAAGCCATCAACATGTGTTACACGCATAGAATCTGTAACACATATGTAACACATTTTTGAGTTGGACCGTTGACAATCCACTGAAAGGCTTGCAAAATAAGAGTATGTTTTAATCTGTACAGTTGGGAGGGTGCCCATGAGCCAATATGATGAAATCCTTTCTATATGGCGCAGCAAACAGATCCGGACCGCAGCAGAGCTTTCCGTTGAGATGAACGGTAACGGTGCCAAGTTTATCTATCATAACGGGAAAATTGAGAATGACCAGATTACGTACCATGACACGCGGGAAATCTTCGACCGAGGCGGCGTTACATCCTATACCGGTGATGTGCGAACGCTTTTCGAGATCCAGAATCTCTGTGCCGGATACGCCCGTTATCTTTCCGCATTTGATGCCAAGGAGCCTGTTACAGAGACCCTCCTGAAAGAACTGCACAGTATCCTTACTCAGGGGACCTATGATGTGCGACGCTACGAGATCGGAGAACGACCTGGCTCCTATAAGCAGCATGACTATGTAACCGGGCGCGAGGAAGTCGGCGCACTGCCGGAAGATGTGCCTGAAGAGATTGGTGACCTACTCTCGGAAATGGAAGAGGTTACGGATGCCAGCGCTCTGACCGCAGCTGCATACTTCCACGCAAAGTTTGAAAACATCCATCCATTTGCTGACGGGAATGGCCGTACTGGGCGTTTGATGATGAACTACATCCTGGTGCTGCACAATCACCCGCCCATTATCATCTTTGAAGAGGATCGGAAGGAGTATTACGCAGCTCTGGAGAAGTTTGATGCAGAGCTGGATCTGAAACCCCTGACAAACTTCTTGAAGAGGCAGACGGAAAAAACCTGGGAGCGCTATTTAGAACGGCAGCGGAGACGTGAACTCCGGCAGGGTACGGCTAAGCTGACTACTGAGCCGATTCCTGATAGCGAACCAGAACTCTGATACCGAGAATGACCCTTACTTTAAAAGTAAGGGTCATTTTTTGAACCTACTGTTTTTCAAAGGGGGATTTAATGAAACACTCAGAGGAAAAGAGCGCCTACCGCCCCGTGCGCTGCTCCAGGGAGCTGGACGAGACGCTGGGCCGGTTGGCAGCAGAGCAGCGCATTTCCAAAAGTGAAGTGCTGCGTAATCTTGTTGATCGGGGACTTGTTTCTATCGGTGCGAAGGTAGACGATGACTATCTATATGAGCTGGTGAAACGCGCTGTGAAAGAAATTATGAGGCCACAGGTGGAACGACTGGCGGCAATTTCGGCCAAGGCCACCCAGATCTCCAGCGCGGCATTCTTCATGAGCATCTACGCCGCCACGCGCAGCTGCTCCCCATCCGAGCAGCAGGAAATTGAAGAGGCTGCCGGCACGGCCCGCGAGCTTGGCATCCAGTACCTGAAACTGAAAGATCAGGATCTGGACGCCTTTATCAAGAAAGGGGCGAAACAAATTGCAGAAGATGAGTGAGGGATTCTTATGGGATTAAAACGCACAATTACCACAGATGGACGGATCAACATCGGGGATGAAGCACGGGGCGAAACACTTACCGGGAAAGTAACCATATCCGGGTCTGACCGTGGCATCCTGATTGCTCCGTATTGCCCCGGGGATGAAGGACGGCCCGAGTGTAAGGTAACCACCTGGGACAGCGGCAGGCGAATCTTCCTGCCGGTACAGTTCCGAGAAAAAGTGAATCTTAAGCCGGGCGATATGGTGGATCTGGTATTCCGTGCGGATGGAGCCATTCTGCTGGTGCCAGCTATTGACACCTGCGCTCTGTGCGGCAAACCATCCGAAGATATGACCGTTATGGAAAACGGGCGCAAGGTCTGCAGGGACTGTATCAAGAAGCTCTGCACCGGCAATAAGCCATAATGCCGGACAAGATCCCGGAACTGTTTGTCTATAAACAGTCCTACAAAGCACGGAATATCCCGTCCACCGCTGTGTTGAACCAGAAGCACCTGATCTACATCGCTACCCGTCCTGGAGTCATGTGCAATCCGGAGTGCGGCTTTGGGCTTTGGGGCAAGCTGCCGGGCATGGTCAGCAGCCAGAATATCAACGACCTGCGGCTAGCCAGAAAAGAGATCGGGGCCGCGTCAGCGGATCACACGCTTTACCGTGCCGTCCTCTCGGTAGATAAACAAACCGCGCAACAGTACGATCTTTATAACAGGGAAACCTGGCAGTCTCTCGTCAACACAAAGATTTCCGTGATCCAGCGGGAAATGCGCATTAAGCCGGACAACTTTCGCTGGGTGGCCTCCATGCATTATAAAAAGCGGCATCCCCACGTGCACATCATTTTCTGGGATGCCGGCAAAGAGCCTCGAACGGAATACATCCCCAAAGAGCGGTTTGAAGAAATGTCAGAGCGGATCAGAACCACCTTATCCCGGGCCGTGTATTACGCCGAAGAGCTGAAGGCTGCCCAGGGCGAACAGACGGATGCAGCAGCGGCGGCAAGGCTCCAACTGAAGGCGTTATTAAAAGAGGCTAATCTGGCGGACGCGCTGAATCTGGATCATGTGAAACAATGTCAGCTGGATGACCTGGGTCAGCGGCTGGCGGAACTGGCCAGGAAGTTGCCGGCGACCGGGCGGTTGAAATACAAACTGCTGCCCGATGCATACAAGGCGGAATTAAACGCCTACCTTGACCTGGTGATGAACCTTCCGGACTTCGCCAAGCTGGAGCAGAAGTACGCCTCCCTGGTCGAGGAAGTCAGCCGGATGTATGGCAATGACGCGGGACAATCAGAAGTATTTCAGGAAAAGGCGCATGTGAAACTCTACACCGACCTGGGCAATGAGGTTTTGAAGTCTCTGAAAGAATACGCCATGCAGCTGGAGGGGCAGGAACCGCCCCAGACCATTCAGGAGCTGTGCCGGGTGACACAGTTTACCGCCCAGCAGATCCTACGCGAGAATCCAGGGTTCAGGCAGCTGTTATCCCTGTTGCCCAAAACACGTACACCGACCTCTGAATTGATGAAAGATCGTGCGATAAAAAAGCTGGTGGATCAGCTAACGCAGGAGCTGGCGAAGGATATTCGCGTCCGCCCCAAGGCAGAGGGCTATGCGAAGGCGGCATCCACCGATGACAAGGCTTCTGCAAAAGAGAGAAAGGACAGTGCCTATCATGCACTCTATCAGGCTATGAATGCTGTCATTGTGGATACCATGCGTAAAGAGATGGGATATGAACGTCAGCAAAACCGAGACATGGCCATGATGAGCTTACTCCGCCTGTTTCGCAGCGGCAGCCAAAGCAAAAACCAGGCACAGAGCCAGCGTGACCTGCAGCGTGAAAAGTATCGGAACCTCTCCGAAACGGCAAAGCGGGATCTGAGAAAGAAGCGGCAGCAGGAGGGCAACTGGTCGATGGAGTTTTAATGTTTCTCTTGCAAATAATCCCAATATATGGTATAGTAAATTTAGGAAGATATAACATTTTTTAGGAGGCCATCAGCATGAAAAAGAAAATCAAAGTTGCGACTGCTCTGACGATTTGCGGCGTAGTGCTCGTTGGTGCGATCTATTATACGAATAGCATCTACATCCCCAACGCGAAAAAGGATCTGGCAGAAAAAGAGGACTCCTCCGCGCAGGCCGATCAGTCCAGCGATTATCATTACACCATCAGCTCTATTCAAGGCGATCAGGGTGCAGCCGGCAGCAGCAGTTCGGACAGCAGTGTTCAGGTGACGAAGGAATCCAACGGCGACGTAACAATCAACCGCACCTGGGATGCCAAAAAGGGCGACTTGGATACCTCCACCGCTTCTCCCGACTCCAAGACCAGCGCCAACATCGGCAGCGGTGGTGCAAAGATCATCGGCTCGGACGGGACGTATCAGGGTGAGACTCCGGCCAAATCTAGCAGCTCTACCACAACCAAAAGCACAACCTCCGGCACTTCCAAATCGTCCAGCAGCTCTACGACTGCTACAAAAAAAAGCGACAGCACCAGTACCTCCAGTTCCACACCAAAGAATGGGGATACCCGTACTGTAAATGGACAAAAGCAAATCTATGACGAGGTTTTTGGATGGGGTGTTGATACCAGCGGCGGAACTCTGGACAACATCGAAATGGCCCCTCCCTCCGGTGAATATGTTGGTGATTTTGGTTAATAACCAGATGCTAATTTAATAGAATGGACTCTCTGCGCCGCATCGGGTGCAGAGAGTTTTTTATTCAGAGGAGATGTTGATTTAGTGAAGAAAAAACAAATCATTGCGGGCCTATTGGAAGTAATTGTTGTGATGTTTTTGCTGATTATGCCAGCAACAGCTGAAGGCGATGGAAACATTGATAGTGGGGATGGAACTGGAGGCAGCGGTGGAAGCGGAATGGGAAGCGGCAGCAAACAGAACTATTGGAATAACGAGGATGGTTGTCGGATAACAATACTTTGTGACGGAGAGAAAGTCTATTCCATGGACTGGAGCAACCAGCCGGAAAGTAGTGTAGCAACATCGTTTGTAAAGCGAAATAAAATTGACTATTTGCACGGCTCTAGTCTTGAACGGGCAACAATCCCATACACCAGCACCGTTGTCCCGCAGAAAATGCCGACCATCGTCGGGGGCGCAGGTGGAAATAACATAGAGGCAATCAAGCGATATTTTACTGAAACCAATCGTATTAAAGCCATCGCGGGTGGTACAGGTATTCCCTATGATTCATTAATCGGCGGTCATTATAAGTTGCTTTTAGAACCAGTCGCCTATTTTACGTTTAAAGGAGTAAAATACGCCATGACGGCCACTGAAGCTGCTAAGTATGACGTATTATCAAATGGCCAGCTCCGTGCCTGGATGAAGTCCCTGACGCATCAGAATCTTCCTCTGTCTATGTTTCTGGAGAAGGATGATACCGAGCTGCACCTGCAGAAGTGGACCGGTCCCAAATCCGGTAAGCAGACTGACGCCAATATCATCACTTACCTGGGCATGGGCATTGTCTCCTTCAAGGCCAAGGAGCAGCCGCCGGATCCATCTGCCTATGACTATGAGTTTCACACGGACACCGACGTGATCGTCAGCTTCCACCTGATCAACAACACCGGCAGCGACATCACTCCAGACGACAGCGCCTACGTGACGCTGAACATCGCCGGTACCCATTACAACCGGCAGTTCGTCTGCCCGGCTGGCGGAACGCAGCTGGTGTGGATGCGCTGGCATACACCCTCTGTACCCCAGGTAATCACCATGACAGCCACAAGCAGCCAGATTCCGAGTCTCTACACCACTCTGACTGCCAGAATCACACAGCTGGTCGAGAATCTCCCGCCAGATCCCACCTACTACGACAGAAACGACGGCTTTCATGTGGCCGCTGCCCCTAGCTATGGGAACAATCGAGCAACTACCTGGGGCGAGTGGTATTCATACTGGCATCCCGTAATTGTGACCCACTATGATAAAAAGGGTAACCCCTACACCGTGGATGAAGGCTACTGGGAATTTGCTTACACCAGCTATGAGGCGTCTCTTTCCATCCAGGATCACACGCTGGAGCCTGACAATCGCTGCCAGACAGATTACAAGCTGCCAAGCGGCGAGATCACCATGCGCTCCGGGTACGGTGTACAGGTGAAGGTAGAACCGCTGGTAAAAGGCGGGGCCGGCGTGGATGAATACGACACGACCCCGGTACAGAATATCACGGCAACTTTCCCCGAATTCGGCTACCAGGGCTATAACCGGATGCTGGATAAAATTAATTCCCGGCTCTGGACATTTAAGCAAAACAAGGATTCCTACTATTATAGTCGTGTCCACTACACTCCACTCTGGTACCCAGACGACACGGATTATGCCGTGCCGCTTTTTATTGAGGATGCCTGGACGCCGGGCGGTGAGCTGACGGCCACCGTCAGTGATTCCGTCCTGATCTATGGCAGCTGCCTGGATGACTGGTACATCCACGTTACAGATTGAGAGGCAAGATATGAATATCGCTATGCCGCCAGATGAATTCTGGCTGGGTTTACTTTTAGCAATCGTAGTTGTTGTACTGCTTTCCCTGATCTTTTATTGGAATGACTGGAGAAGTCAAGAACCGTGCAGAATGTGAACACCCAAAATCTGCAGCTTATGCGACCAGGCCTCTGGCGGCCTGACGATACATGGCCGGCGGCAGACCACTGGGGTTAGCAGTATAGATTCGCTGGCGGTTATAGTAGGTCATGATATACCGGAACACGATGCTCTTAACCTGTGCCATGGACATCCGCTCCGTCCTGATTCGATAAAGCTTTTCTTTCTTGAGCGTCGCAAAAAAGCTCTCCATCCTGGCGTTGTCGTAGCAGCGGCCCGTACCGCTCATGCTTTGAACCGCACCGTTTTGTGCCAGCACCGTTCGAAATGCGGCGCTGGTAAACTGGCTGCCGCGGTCACTGTGCAGAATCATCCCATAGGCCCCCTGCGCTTGGCAGGCAGACCGGAAAGCCCGGATACACAGCTCTTTCTTCATGTTGTTATCCATGGCAAGACCAACGATCTCTCCGTTATAACAGTCCAGAACTGCTGCCAGGTACAGCTTGCCGTCCAGACACTGGATCTGCGTGATATCCGTCAGCCACTTTCGGTTGGGAGCGTCTGCGGTAAAGTCCCGGCGGATCAGGTTCTCCGCCTTCTGCGCAGCCAAGTCCGCTTTTGTCAGACTGCTGGGGTGACGGGAAGAACGATGGAGCAGACCTCCACGCTTCATGGCTCGTCGTACGCTGCTTCGGCTTTCCCGGATACCGTGCTGTGTAAGCGCCAGGAGGATTCGGCCAACACCATAATTGTCATTGTCCGGATTTTCTTTGTAAACCTCTCGTATTTTGACCAGAAGCAGCTGCCACGGTTTTGGCTTGCCAGCCGACTGCAAAGAGCGGTAGTACCCGGATTCACTGACTTTTACAACCCGGCACATGGTATGAATGCAGAACCGCTCACGGCGCAGTGTGATGTACTCATACAACCGCCCCGGCTTTACCGTTTCCGGTCTTTGGCGAAAAAACCCAGCGCATCCTTGAGAATCTCATTGGCTTTCCGTAGCTCCGAGATTTCCTTGATCAGCCGGCGTTCGTTCTCGGAAAGCGGCGCGTCACGGCGAATACCGCTGCCGACGAAGGCGTGGTCTCCGAAGGCCTTTCGTTTCTGCCGCCACTCCGCCAGTGAGTAGTACGGAATGCCAAGTTGTGCCGCCGCCTGCTTCACGCCGATTTCATCGGACAGCTTGACCGCTTCTTCTTTAAACTCCTTGTCATATTTGCGCATTGCAAACACCACCTTGTTCTTTTTTTGATTCTATCACATTTGGGGTGTTTACTCTCTGCACTTCTATGATATCCCTCCATCATACTGTCTAACAATTGGGGTGCAGTTCAATTTGGGTGTTCGCTCTCTTTTGTAAACGGAACGGCCGGGTCTTATTTTGCGGTGATGTAGCCCTTCTTACACAGCAGCTCGGCCAAAAGCACCGCGCCGCCCGCCGCGCCCCGCAGGGTATTGTGGGACAGGCAGACAAACTTGTAATCATACTGGGTGTCGGGCCGCAGACGTCCCACGGAAACCGCCATGCCGTGCTCCAGGTTCCGATCCAGTCGGGTCTGAGGACGGTCGGCCTCCTCAAAGTAATGCAGGAACTGCTTGGGGGCCGAGGGGAGCTCCAGCTCCTGGGCGGGGCCGCGGAAGCCGGCCCAAACCTCACGGATCTGCTCCATGGAGGGCTTGCAGCCTTCCTGGAACTTCATGAAGCAGGCAGCCATATGGCCGTCCTGGCAGGCCACCCGGAAGCACTGGGCGGTGATGGAGGGGCCGTCGGCCTTCACGATCTTACCGTCTTCGATATGGCCCCACAGCTTCAGAGGCTCCTGCTCGGACTTTTCCTCCTCGCCGCCGATGTAGGGGATGCAGTTGTCCACCATCTCGGGCCAGCGCTCGAAAGTCTTTCCCGCACCGGAGATGGCCTGATAGGTGCAGACCAGTGCCTGCTCCAATCCGTATTTGCGCAGGGGATTGAGCGCGGGGACATAACTCTGCAAAGAGCAGTTGGACTTGACGGCGATAAAGCCGCGCTTGGTGCCCAGCCGCTTGCGCTGCGCGTCGATCACGGCGATGTGCTCGGCGTTGATCTCAGGAACCACCATGGGCACGTCGTCGGTCCAGCGATTGGCGCTGTTGTTGGAGACCACCGGGCACTCCAGCTTCGCATATTTCTCTTCCAGCGCTTTGATCTCTTCCTTTTTCATATCGACGGCGCAGAACACAAAGTCCACCATCCCGGCAATCTGAACCGCGTCGGCCTCGGCATCCAGAACCACAAGGCCCTTGGCCTCTTCCGGCATGGGAATATCCAGCGCCCAACGGCCTGCCAGAGCCTCCGCATAGGGCTTGCCGGCGCTGCGCGCGCTGGCGGCAATCGCAGTCAGTGTAAACCAGGGATGATTTTCCATCAGAGTGATGAACCGCTGACCGACCATGCCGGTGCCGCCGATGATGCCAACTTTGTACTTTTCCATGTTGTTGTTTCCTCCCAAGGTCGAATAAATTGAAACTCTCGTGGTTCCTGTCGATTTCCGGTTGCAAAGTACCGTCCCGCTGTACTATAATATTGCAAGTGACGTAACCGCATGATGTTTTTGCTCCGCGGACATTTGTATGTATACTAACATACTTTGGCAGTTCCGTCAAGCTGTAAACCATGGGGAGGATGCATGAAAAAACTACTGTTGTCCCTGTTTTTTGTTGTCACATTTTTTGGAATCTGTACCGTTTCGGCCTCTGCCGTAGTAAATGATACGGTGAAAGTCGGACTGCGGTATGGCTCCTCCGCGCTGTCCGCCGCCAATCTGGAGAACGCGGTGGGGAGCGGCTACTCCTTCGGCTATTTCGATTCCAACCGGAGTTTTGTGAGTCTGGGGAATACCGACAAGACAGCTATCACCATGAATGCCGTCAGCGGTCAGTACTCCATCCAGCTGAGCGGTACTTATTCCGCCTGCAGCGCTGCAGCTCAGGCAGCCGCCGCGTACAGCGGGTATCCCGCGTATCTCAACGGCGTCTATTACGCGCAGGTGGGGGTGTATACCACCGCAGCCGCCGCAGAGTCAGCCAAGACTTCTCTGGGAATTTCCGGGACGGTGGTCAGTACTTCCTCCACGGCTGTCCGCGTGACGGAGACCGCATCCGGAACATCTCTCTTTCTCTTCGATTACAGCGGCCTGATGAGTCTCGGTGTGCTGCCCAACGGGCAGGGGAGCGCCTCCACAACCTGGTTCAAGGGATACCGTTATTACGGGGGCTTTGAATATCAGCGGATCACCGGGGGAAACCTCAGCGTGATCAATGTTGTAAATCTGGAGGACTATGTCAAGGGCGTGGTTCCTTACGAGATGAACGGCGCCTGGCCGGAGGCCGCTTTGCAGGCGCAGGCGGTCTGCGCCCGGACCTTTGTGCTTGCCACCACAAAGCACCTCACCTCCTACGGATTTGACGTATGCAACACCACGGACTGCCAGGTGTACTGCGGGCTGAACAGTGCCACGACCGCCAGCGACAGCGCGGTGGATAACACCGCCGGCCAGTGCCTTTATTACAACGGAAGCCTGATTCAGGCGCTCTACTGCTCCTCCGACGGCGGAGCCACCGAGGATGCCGCCAACGTTTGGGAAGGGGCGGTGGGCTATCTGATCGGCAAAACCGATCCCTACGAGGCCTCGATATCCATTCCCAACTACTCCTATTCCGTCACCTACACGGCGGATCAGCTGACCTACATTCTGCAGGCAAAAGGGTACAGCATCGGCACCGTACAGAATGTGTCCGTATCGGAATTCACCAATATGGGCAATGTTCGGAAGGTAACGTTTACCGATACGGACGGCAAGACACTGACGGTGAAGGGCGATACCTGCCGTACTGTTTTTTACAGCAGTACCTACAGCAAGTCCGTCCGCAGCCTGCGCTATACGATCAGCGGCGGCACAGGCAGCAGCGGGGGATACTATGTCAACGACAGCTCCACCGCTCTGAATTCTCTCAGCGGAGTGTCTGTGATCTCCGGCAGCGGCACGGTCAGCACCTACCAGGGTTCGGCGCCGTATGTGATTACGTCCTCCGGAACATCGGCGCTGTCCTCCGGTTCCACCGCCGGTACGTCAACGGGAACGTCCTCCGACTTTACCATCTCCGGCACCGGATACGGCCACAATGTCGGCATGAGTCAGTACGGCGCATACGCCATGGCCAAGCAAGGCTGTTCGTATCAGGAAATCCTGCAATTCTACTATACAAACGTCAACTTAGGTTGACAGATAGGATCATACTTCATGAAAACTAGCGACTTTTACTATGACCTTCCCAAGGAGCTGATTGCACAGACTCCGCTGGACCGGCGGGACTGCTCCCGTCTCCTGACGCTGGATCGGGAGACCGGCACAACGGAGCACCGTCATTTTTACGAGCTTCCGCAGTTTCTGACGCCAAAGGACTGCCTGATTCTCAATGACTCCCGCGTTCTGCCGGCGCGCCTTTTGGGGCAGCGGATGCCGGGCGGCGGCGCCTGCGAGGTGCTGCTGCTGATCGACCGGGGAGACAGCGTCTGGGAGTGCCTGGTTCGCCCGGGGCGGAAGCTCCACACCGGCACCCGAGTGTCCTTCGGCAACGGTGAGCTGACCGCTGAGATTACCGAGGAGGTGGCGGGCGGCAACCGGCTGGTGCGCTTCGAGTACGAGGGGATTTTTCTGGAGGTGCTGGAGCATCTGGGCAAGATGCCCCTGCCGCCGTATATCAAGGAGGAGCTGCAGGATCAGGAGCGGTATCAGACCGTATACTCCAAGGTTCTGGGCAGCGCAGCGGCACCCACGGCGGGACTGCATTTTACAAAGGATCTGCTTCGGCAAATCGAAGATCTTGGCGTGGGCATCGGCTACGTGACTCTTCATGTGGGACTGGGAACCTTCCGTCCCGTGAAGGAGGACACCATTGAAAATCACGAGATGCACAGCGAATACTGCGTAATCTCCCAGGAGACCGCAGATCTGATTAACCGCACTCGGGCAGGCGGAGGCCGGGTTATCTGCGTGGGAACCACCTCCTGCCGCACACTGGAATCCTGGGCAGGCCAGGATGGCACTGTGCAGGCCAGCGCCGGCTGGACGGATATCTATATCTATCCCGGCTATCAATTCAAGGTTATGGATGCACTGATTACCAACTTCCATCTGCCGGAGTCCACGCTGATTATGCTGGTCTCGGCCTTTGCAGGGCGGGAAAAGATTCTGGCGGCTTATGAGGAGGCGGTCCGGGAACAATACCGGTTCTTCTCCTTCGGGGACGCCATGTTCATCCACTGATGGGAGAGGGAACCGTATGTTTCAAGTTCTAAAAACCGAGGGCCGTGCAAGGCGCGGCGAATTTTCCTGCGCTCACGGCGGTACCGTGCAGACACCTGTGTTTATGAATGTGGGGACTCAGGCTGCCATCAAGGGCGGCGTCTCAGCCCACGACCTGAAAGAGATCGGCTGTCAGATTGAGCTGTCCAACACCTATCACCTGCACCTGCGCCCAGGGGACGGCGTCGTGCGTCGGATGGGCGGGCTGCATCGGTTTATGGACTGGGACGGCCCCATTCTGACCGATTCCGGCGGCTTTCAGGTCTTTTCGCTGGCCTCCCTGCGCAAGATCAAGGAGGAGGGCGTCAGCTTCGCCTCCCACATTGACGGCCACAAGATTTTTATGGGCCCGGAGGAGAGCATGCAGATCCAGTCTAATCTGGGCAGCGACATCGCCATGGCGTTTGACGAGTGTGTGGAGAATCCCTCGACCCACGAGTACGCCAAAGCCTCCTGTGAACGGACGCTGCGCTGGCTGGAGCGCTGCGTCACCGAGCATAACCGGCTCAACGCTCTGTCGGACGCTGTGAATCCCGCGCAGATGCTCTTCGGCATCAACCAGGGCAGCACTTACCCCGATCTGCGGATCTGGCACATGGATCAGATCGCCGAGCTGAACTGCGACGGCTACGCCATCGGCGGTCTGGCGGTTGGGGAGCCGGCTGAGGTGATGTATGACATCATCGAGGCCGTGGAGCCTCGCATGCCCGCGGACAAGCCCCGGTACCTGATGGGCGTGGGAACTCCGTCCAACATCATTGAGGCGGTCGCCCGCGGTGTGGATTTCTTTGACTGCGTGATGCCCTCCCGAAACGGACGCCACGGCAAGCTCTTCACCTGGGAGGGGACGGTCAACATCCTCAATGAGAAATATCAGGCTGACCCGCATCCCATCAGCGAAAGCTGCGGCTGTCCGGTGTGCCGGAGCTTTTCCAAGGCGTATCTGCGCCATCTGTTTAAGGCGGATGAAGTGCTGGCTCTGCGGCTGGCCGTGCTGCACAACCTGTATTTTTATAATGAGCTGATGGTTAAAATCCGCCAGTCTCTGGACGAGGGAACCTTCGGCGCGTTTCGGACGCGGTACAGCGGAAAACTGGAGCTGAGGGTGTAGATCTCACAACATGAGAAAGTTCTTGCAAAAACTGAGGTATTTGATATAATGTTACCATTCTGATTATTTGAAAAGGAGCTATTTACACAATGGATGCTTATTCTATTATGATGTTGCTTGTTCTGGTTGCCGTGTTCTATTTTATGCTGATCCGTCCGGAGAACAAACGCAAGAAGGCGGCCGAGCAAATGCGCAGCAGCCTGAAAAAGGGGGATAAGGTCACCACCATTGGCGGTGTGGTCGGCACGGTCGTACAGGTCAACGACGACACCCTGGTGATTGAAACCAGCGATGACCGCGTACGCATTGAAATTGCCAAGTGGGGCGTATCCAACACCGGCGTGCAGACCTCCACAGAACCCCAGTCCAAAAAGAAGAAGCTGGAAAAGGAAGCGGAGGCTCCCGCGGAGATCGTGGATGAAATCCCGGCGGAGACCGAGGAAAAGAAAGACTGATTTTTCTATCATAAAAAGCACCTCCTTTGTAATATGCTCGAGTAGGGCATGGCGCAAAGGAGGATTTTTTATGACCAATACTGCGAAGCCTTCCATGGGAAAGGTACTTTTGAAAGGGACCGTCATCGCGCTAACGATTCATCTGAGCGCGCAAATGCTGCTGTCGGCGATGACCGTCAACGGAATCCTGCCGGAGCATCTGGTGTTCCCGGCACAGGCCGTCATCTGCGCAATTGCCTCCATTGTCGGAGGATTGTACACTGCCGGCCGCTCCAGCTGGGGCACTCTGTCCGGCGCTCTGGCGGCGGGAGCTCTGTTCGCGACTGTTTTGCTGCTGCTGGGGCTCAGCATCTTTAACACCATCAGCTGGTCGGGACACGGGGGCATCCTAATCCTGACTATTTTGGGCGGCGCGGTGGCGGCGGGGCTTCTCGGCAGCAGACGCTCTGCCCACCGAAAACGGAAAAGATCCCGGTCTTAGTATCCGGCGCTGCCGGGCAAATGAAAATATCTCTTGTTAAATTGCACAAAAGCAAAATTCCATCTCCGAAAAATGCGCTTTTCTTGCGAACTGCACCGTATCCCGTGTAAAAGCAGATTTGGTTATAGCAAGAAGGGGAGGGCACCATATGTTGCATACATTCCGTGCCATTACCCTTTTGTTGATGAAGTAGACATAACGCAGTTTACATAACATTATGACATAATTTACAAAAAAAGAGGAAATCCGTGTTTTTCCTTGCAGAATTGGTCATCTTGCAATATATTATTAGGAGATAAGGTTTACGTTAACCACATCATAATGCCGCAGCCTTCTGCATAGGATGCTGTGAGGTGAGGCGGCTTGTACATGGTTAAGCGAAAGCATATTCCCAAACAACTGCATTCTAGGTTTCTGCTTCGCCTGGTGATACTGGCGCTCTTTTTTTCCGCCGGTGTGATTTTGGGACAGGTCTGTTCCGCCCGGATTTCCGCCGCATCGGCGGAGGAACTGAACCGGTATCTCAGCGGCTATTTCTCACTGGGGGACAGCAAAGCGACCTCCACGCGGGCATTCGTCTCGGCGCTGGTGATTTATTTCCGCTATCCGCTGCTGGCGTTTTTTCTGGGGTTTACCTCGTTGGGAGTAATTCTCCTGCCGGCGCTGACGGCGGCCTACGGTTTTTTCTTATCGTTTTCCGTCTGCAGCTTTGCGGCGGCCTACGGGAAGGACGGGGTGTTGCTGGCGTTGGCCGTATTTGGGATCCGCTGTCTGATCACGCTGCCCTGCTATCTGGCGCTGGCTGTGCCGGCGCTGGAGGCCTCCGTTTCTCTGGCGGCGATGTCCTTCGGGCACGGAAAGCGGGCGGCGAAAGTGGTTTACGGTTCGGCGGACTGGCTGCGGTTGTGTGTGGCAGTCCTGTTTCTGCTGGCTGGTGTCATATCGGAGCTGTTTTTATCTCCATACCTGCTGCAGCAGGTGCTGACGCATATTTTTACTTAGGAGAAGAGAGGGAGAGTTTCATGGGAACGGATTATCTTGCGGATTACCAGAACTATTTGACAGCGGAGAAGCATTCCTCTCCCAACACCGTCAGTTCCTACCTGCGGGACATCTCTCAATTTAATGTTTACCTGCGCAAAACTCAAAACTGTGGCCTTCAGTACGCGAAATCCGAGATGGTGCAGGACTACATAGACTGGATTACAGAGCATGGAAAGTCGGCATCCTCCGCCACCCGGTTTCTGGCCTCAGTCAAGTCGTTTTACAACTACATGCTTTTTGTGGATGCCGTACAGGCAAATCCCACGAAGGGCGTCTCCTCTGTCAAGGTGGAGCGAAAATATCCGGAGGTTCTGACCAATAAGGAGGTAGAGCTGTTTTTGGAGCAGCCCCAGTGCGTGGACGCCAAGGGGTTCCGGGATCACGCCATGCTGGAGCTGCTGTATGCCACCGGCATCCGGGTCAGCGAGCTGATTTCCTTGAATCTGGATGATGTGAATCTGGCGGCAGGATTCATCCGCTGCGAGAGCAAGGGCAGGGAGCGCATTATCCCGCTTTACCACACGGCTGTCAAGGCCCTGCAGGATTATATCCGCAACATTCGTCTCCAGATCATCGTCGACAGTGAGGAAAAGTCTCTGTTTGTCAACATGAACGGGGAGCGGATGAGCCGTCAGGGATTCTGGAAAATCATTAAGTATTATCAGGAGAAGGCCGGGATACAAAAGGATATCACACCCCACACCCTGCGCCACTCCTTTGCGGTGCATCTGCTGGAGAACGGTGCGGATCTGCGCTCCATTCAGGAGATGCTGGGGCATGCGGATATTTCCTCGACCCAAATCTACACCCATGTCATTAAAAAACAGCTGAAGGATATTTATAACAAGGCTCATCCCAGAGCCTGACAGCAGCACGGCAGATGCCGTGCTGCTGTTTTTTGCCCCGAGTCACAAAGCGCTTCCTGCTTTTGCAAGAAGCGCTTTGATATTGCAACTCCGCTTTGAGTTTGATATACTACAGAAGAATGTAAACATACAGGAGGCGCGGCATGCTGATTTTGGGAATCGACCCCGGGATTGCCACCATCGGCTTCGGTCTGGTGGAATCGAACCGGGGTCTCGTACGGATGCTGCACTACGGCGCGATTACCACGCCGGCAGGGCTTCCACTCTCCAGACGTCTCTTTCAGATCGGGAACGATATGGAGGAGCTGATCGGGCAGCTTCATCCGGATGCGATCTCCGTGGAGGAGTTGTTTTTCAACACCAACATCACCACCGGCATCGCGGTGGCTCACGGGCGCGGGGTGATTCTGTACGCGGCGGAAAAGTGCGGCGTACCGCTGTTCGAATACACCCCATCTCAGGTAAAACAGGCGGTGGTGGGCTATGGCAAGGCGGAAAAGCATCAGGTCATGGACATGACCCGCCGTCTGCTGAAGCTGACGGCAATGCCGCGGCCGGACGACGCCGCCGACGGGCTGGCGCTGGCTCTTTGCCATGCGCGGAGCGCCACTTCCCGGCTTCCAAAGGCGACCAACCCAAAACAAACCATATAGGAGGCGCCCATGTTCTATTATGTGGAAGGCACAGTGGCGGAGATTTTGCCTTACCTCGCCGTCATCGACTGCGGAGGTGTGGGCTATGCCTGCGCCACCACCAATCAGACGCTGTCCCGGCTGAAAAAAGGGGAGCGGGCACGGCTGTACACATTCCTCTATGTGCGGGAGGACATTTTTGATCTCTACGGTTTTTCCGCGCAAAAGGAGCTGAACAGCTTTAAGATGCTCCTGAACATCTCCGGCGTGGGACCCAAGGCGGCGCTGGCGATACTGTCCGTCAGCACGCCCGAACAGCTGGCCATGGCCATCATCACGGGGGACGAAAAGGCTCTGACCGTGGCGCCTGGCATCGGTAAAAAGATTGCGCAGCGCATCATTCTGGAGTTGAAAGACAAGATGGCCAAGGAGAGCGCGGCAGGCGGTCTGAATTTCTCGGGCGGCACCGGGGGCGGATCAGCATTTTCCAGCAAGGGGACAGAGGCGGCCGCAGCCCTGTCGGTCCTCGGCTATTCCACACAGGAGATCTCCGTTGCGCTCAAGGATGTGGATGCGGAGAACCTTTCTCTGGAGGAGATTATACGCCAGTCCCTCAAAAAAATGGTGAGATAAGGGAGATTCCATGAGCATTGACTTTGGAAATGATATTTACGAAGAACCCATTGTGGCCAAGACTTTTCTGCAGGAGGATTCCGGCGAGGTCTCCCTGCGTCCAAAGACGCTGAAAGAATATATCGGACAGGAAAAGGCAAAGCAGAACCTGGCCATTTTTATCGAAGCCGCCCGCCAGCGTACCGAGCCGCTGGATCATGTGCTGCTGCACGGTCCCCCGGGATTGGGCAAGACAACGCTGGCCGGCATCATCGCTCAGGAAATGGGGGTCAACATCCGCATCACCTCCGGCCCCGCCATCGAAAAACCTGGCGATCTGGCGGCGCTGCTGACCAATCTGAATGAGAACGACATTCTGTTTGTGGACGAAATCCACCGGTTGAATCGATCTGTGGAGGAAATTTTGTACCCGGCGATGGAGGATTATGCCCTGGACATCATTGTGGGCAAGGGGCCGTCCGCCAACTCCATTCGTCTGGATCTGCCGAAATTCACTCTGATCGGCGCCACCACCCGGGCCGGACAGCTGTCCGCGCCGCTCCGGGATCGGTTTGGCGTTACGCTGCGGTTGGAGCTGTACACGCCGGAAGAGCTGTCGCAGATTGTGAAGCGCAGTGCCAGTATCCTCAACGTGCCGATTGAGCCGGACGGCGCCATGGAGCTTGCCGCCCGCTCCCGGGGGACTCCCCGCATCGCCAACCGGATGCTGCGGCGAGTTCGGGATTTTGCGCAGGTGAAGGCCGACGGCATCATCACAAAGCCGGTTGCCAACGCAGCGCTCAACGCGCTGGAAATCGACGAGCTGGGTCTCGACCCGGTGGATCGCCGGATGCTGTGGGCCATTATTGAAAATTACAGCGGCGGCCCGGTGGGCGTTGAGACGCTGGCCGCCACCATCGGCGAGGAATCCGTCACGCTGGAGGATGTCTATGAGCCGTATCTGATGCAGCTGGGCTTTCTGGCCCGGACGCCCCGGGGGCGCTGCGCCACGCAGAAAGCATACCAGCACTTGGGTCTCGGAGTTCCCGGAAGTCCGGAAACCGACACGGAACAGATGTCCCTGTGAGATTTTCAGAATGTATTGAACGTTGAAAGGAACCAGACATATGGGTAAACTATTTGGAACAGATGGAATCCGCGGTGTAGTCGGCGAGAACCTCAGCGCGGAGCAGGCATTCCGAGTGGGTCAGGCCGTGGCCTCCGTCATGGCGGAGGAGTCCGGCTCCCGCCCGGTAATTATGATCGGCAAGGATACCCGCATTTCCTCTGACATGCTGGAAGCAGCCCTGATTGCGGGGATCTGCTCCGTGGGCGGCGACGTGAAGCCTCTGGGCACCATTCCCACCCCTGCTGTCGCCTACCTAACGGTGACGGAGCGGGCGGATGCCGGCATTGTGATCTCCGCGTCTCACAACCCCTATGAGCACAACGGCATCAAGGTTTTCAGTGCCCAGGGCTACAAGCTCTCCGATGAGACGGAGGAGCGCATTGAGGAAAGAATTCTTTCCACGAAACCCATGAAGCTCCGGACCAGGGGCGAAATCGGTCGTCGGCTGCACGGAATGCGTCAGTTGAAGCAGGAATACGTAAATTTCCTGACTTCCACCATTGAAAGTGATCTTTCCGGCCTGCGCATTCTGGTGGACTGCGCCAACGGCGCTGCCTCCGCCACCGCTCCGGAGCTGTTCGGCCGATTCAAAGCCCATACGGATTTTATTCATAAGGACCCTGACGGCACCAACATCAACAGCCGCTGTGGGTCAACCCATCTGGGGGACCTGGGAAAAAGCGTGACAGCAGGGAAGTATGACATCGGCGTCGCCTTTGACGGGGATGCCGACCGCTGCCTGCTGATCGACGAGACCGGCGCGGTGATCGACGGCGATAAGGTGCTGGCGGTCTGCGCTGCGGACATGAAACGGCGCGGCAAGCTCAACGGGAACACCATCGTGGCCACGGTCATGTCCAATCTGGGGCTCCATGAGTTCTGCCGCAACAATGGCATCGAACTGATCTGCACCGGCGTGGGCGACCGCAATGTTTTGGAGAAAATGCTGGAGTGCGACTTCCGCATCGGCGGCGAACAGTCCGGACACACCATTTTCACGGAGCTGGAAACAACCGGCGACGGCGAGGTGACGGCGCTTCAGTTTTTACAGGTGCTGAAGACCTCCGGCAGGAGGGCGTCGGAGCTGATTTCCTGCTGCGCGGCCTATCCCCAGGTACTGATTAATGTGGAAGTCCCCCACTCCAGCGGCGAGAAAGAAAAGATCATGGACTCCGAAGAGTTGAAGCAGACGGTGGTGGCCGAAGAGACACAGCTGAACGGGGCGGGACGCATCCTGGTTCGCGCTTCCGGCACCGAATCGCTTATCCGCGTCATGGTGGAGGCAAAAACCACCGAGTTGGCGCAGCAGGTGGCCGACAGGGTGGTGAATTTCATAAAATCACTAAATTTTTGAGAAATTTACCCTGTTTTTTTGATATTTTGCTTGACATTTTTTGTTTTTGGCAGGTATAATAATAAATGTATAGATCATATGAGAACAATTTGTTACATCTGGACAGCCTCTCCGATGAGTTGCTCTGCCAAAAAGTGGCAGAAGGCAGCCGCTTTTCGGAGGAACTTCTTGTCACCCGATATAACCGTCTGGTTCGTACCTGTGCCCGTCCCTTTTTTTTGGCAGGCGGTGACAGTGAGGATTTGATCCAGGAGGGAATGGTTGGTCTCATTTATGCCATCCGTGAGTATGATGCCGAAAAAGCGGCGTCGTTTCGGACCTTTGCAGAAATCTGCATTCGTAATCGGCTATATTCTGTGCTCCGCGCGGCGGCACGCGACAAACACTCCCCCTTAAATCAGTCGGTTCCCCTGGACACACCTTTCTTTGACAGAGATTCCTACACCGCTGGCACCAGTAATTTGGCCCAGCGGAACCCTGAAGATTTTTTGATCGACAGGGAGTACACCAAGAGCCTCTTATCCGGTGTCCGGAAACAGTTGTCCGAGTTCGAAGCGAAGATTTTGGGTTACTATTTAGACGGCCTATCACATCGGGAAATTGCCGACCTCATCGGCAAAACCCCAAAGTCCGTGGACAACGCTGTGCAGCGGATTCGCCGTAAAGTGGCACAGCAACTTATTTCCGGCGATATCAGCAGAAGCTGAACGCATATATTTTTCTGATCAAAGAGAGGGTAAACATCATGTACGAAGACAAAACCTTAATTTGCAAAGAGTGCGGCAATGAGTTCGTGTTCACTGCCGGTGAGCAGGAGTTCTACGCAGAGCGCGGCTTCCAGAACGAGCCTCAGCGCTGCAAGAGCTGCCGTGATGCCCGCAAGGCCGCTTCCCGCGGCCCCCGTGAGTATTTCACCGCTGTTTGCGCTTCCTGCGGCGGTGAGGCCAGAGTTCCCTTCGAGCCGAAGTCTGACCGTCCCGTGTATTGCAGCGAGTGCTTTGCAAAGATGAGAGAGGAGCAGAGATAACAACCTGCTCGGTCGTTATGATATGCTAAGAGACACCCGCCCACTGCGGGTGTCTCTTTTTCTGTCTTTGCGGAAACTTGCGAGAACTTCGGCTTTTCTATTGAATTTATGCGAATTTAGGGGTATAATACCACCGTTCAATTTATTGGATTATTTATATGGAGGAAAACGCAATGGTTGAAATCACGAAGGACACCATCATCGGTGATATTCTGGATGTTGCTCCTCAGACCGCCCCCATCTTCCTGTCCATCGGCATGCACTGCCTGGGCTGCCCCTCTTCCCGCGGCGAGACCGTGGAGGAGGCCTGCATGGTCCATGGCATCGACGTGGACAAGCTGTTGGCGCTGGTCAACGAGGAGGCCAATAAGGCCGCTGAATAATCAGAATAGGACGCATACGGAGCTTTTCCGTATGCGTCCTGCTCCGACCGCCGAAAGACAGGGGGAACGCTATGACGCATCGAACAAAATTGGAGCTGACTCCCCGTCTTCGCCTTCTGGCGGACTGGGTTACATCCGGTGACCGCATTGTGGATGTGGGCACCGACCATGCGTACCTGCCGGTTTTTCTGCTTCTCAACGGAAAAGTGAGCAGGGCCATCGCAGGCGACCTGCGACGCGGCCCGCTGGAGCGGGCCAAGCAGACCGGTGCGGAATACGGTGTGGCTGAGAACATAGATTTCCGGCTGTGTGATGGCCTTTCCGCTGTGTGCAGCGCGGAAGTGGATACGGTCATCATCGCCGGAATGGGAGGAGAGACAATTTCTTCCATCTTGGCTTCTGCGCCCTGGACGGCCGATGGACGCCATACGCTGCTGCTCCAGCCAATGACCCGTGCGGAGGATCTGCGGGCGTTTCTGTCGGAGCACGGCTATCGGATCAGCAGGGAACAGCTTGTCCTGGACAGGGGGACGATCTACCCCGTGATGTTTGTCACGGCAGGGAAGATGATTCTGTCTCCCGGACAGCTCCATGGAGGGGCTGCGCTGACCGGTGATCCGCTGGAGGGACGTTTTCTGACAGAAAAAATTATTCGTTTGTTGGGGGCCGTCGCTGGGTTAAATCGCTCCGAAGCACCGGCGGACGGCATCAAAGCCGACCGGCTGCGCGATATCATCACCGCGCTGCTGGAGATGAAGGAGGAATGGCGGCATGCCAACGGCTCGGACAATTGAGAGCAGTCTCTTTGCACTTGCGCCGAAGGAAGGCGCCATGTCCTGGGACAATGTGGGGCTGCTTCTGGGTGACCCGGAACAGGAAGTTTCTCGGGTTCTGGTGGCGCTGGATATCACGCAGCTCGTTGCCGACGAGGCAATCGCCTGCGGTGCGGATCTGATTGTGGCCCATCATCCCGTGATGAACTGTAAATGGCTTCCGGTTCAGACCGTGCGGAGCGATACGCCCCAGGGCCATCTGCTGACAAAGCTGCTGCGCGCCGGGATTCCGGCGATCTGTATGCATACAAATCTGGACGTTGCGAAGGGCGGTGTCAACGATGTTTTGGCCGAAGCGCTGAAACTGGTTGACCCTGGGCCGCTCAGTGAAGATGGCCTGGGCCGGGTTGGCCATCTGATTGCACCGGTTCCCTTACCTGAATTTATCAGGCAGGTTTCGCATACACTGCACTGCAACGGCGTGCGCTATGCGGATGCCGGAAAGCCTGTCTCCCGCGTTGCGGTGGGCGGCGGTGCCTGCGGTGATTCCGTGGATCAGGCCATCGCGGCAGGCTGCGACACCTTTGTGACGGCAGACCTGAGTTATCACCAGTTTTTGGACGCCGTACCCAAGGAGATCAATTTGATTGACGCAGGACATTTCCCCACTGAGGACCCGGTTTGCGCCGCTGTGATCGACTACCTGAAAACGCAGTTTCCAGAACTGACCGTTACCAAATCATCTTCCCACCGGGAAGTCATTCAGTACTACACAGAAGGAGAGTAACAGTATGTCCGGACATTCGAAATGGCATAATATTCAAAAGACCAAGGGCGCGGCGGACGCCAAGCGCTCCCAGGCTTTTACCAAGATCGCACGTGAGATCATCGTTGCCGTCAAGGAGGGCGGCAGCGGCGATATCAACAACAACTCCAGACTGGCCACCGTCATCGCCAAGGCCAAGGCGGTCAACATGCCCAACGACAACATTAAGCGCACCATCGAAAAGGGGTTGGGCGCCGGCAATTCGGACAACTTCGAGGCGGTGACCTATGAGGGCTACGGTCCCGGCGGTGTGGCCGTCATTGTGGAGGCGCTGACCGATAACCGCCAGCGCACCGCGCCCGAGGTCCGCCACTATTTTGACAAGTGCAACGGCAATCTGGGCGCCATCGGCTGTGTGTCCTGGTCCTTCGATCGAAAAGGCATCATTGTCATTGACAACGATGACGGCGAACTGGAGGACGATACCGTGATGATGGACGCGCTGGAGGCCGGCGCGGAGGACTTCCAGTCTGAGGGAACCGCCCTGGAGACCACCACCGGCCCGGATGCGTTCAATGACGTGGTGAAAGCGCTGGAGGCCAAGGGCTATTCCTTTATCAATGCCGACATCGAGATGGTTCCCCAAACTTACATTAAGCTGGAATCCGAGAGCGACCAAAAAAACATGGAACGTCTGATCGATTTTCTGGAAGAGAACGAGGATGTCCAGAACGTCTGGCACAACTGGGACAACGACTGACAATATCCAAAAAAGCACCGCGGAAATACTTTGAAGTGACCTCAAAAAGTTAGACGAATATTTTAAATCAAGCAACCGAGAGGGCTTGTTGTCTGTGAATTGCAGGCGGCAAGCCCTTTAGCTTTGCCTTGCTTCGGCGGTTGTTGTAGTAATCGAGATAGTCTACAAGCTCTTTTCTGAAATGCTCCATCGACTTAAATTCCTGCAAATACAGCAGCTCGCTTTTCAGCAGGCCGAAGAAGTTTTCAATCACGGCGTTGTCCAGACAGTTTCCCTTGCGGCTCATGCTCTGCCGGATACCCTTTGCTTTCAGCATCCGCTGGTATTGCTTGTGCTGGTACTGCCATCCCTGGTCTGAGTGCAGGATGAGATTTGTCCCATGGGGAATCCTTGCAAAAGCCTTGTCCAGCATCTTTGTCACCATGGAGAGCACCGGCTTATCGGAGATGGAATAGCTGACAATATCTCGGCTGCACAGGTCGAGAATCGGCGACAGATAGAGCTTCTGCCCGAACAAACTGAATTCCGTGACGTCCGTCACCCACTTCTGGTTTGGCTTTTCAGCCCTAAAGTTCCGTTCCAGCAGATTCGGCGCGATTTTTCCCACTTCGCCCTTGTAGGAATGGTACTTCTTCGCCCTAACCCGGCAGACAAGGCCCATCTGCTTCATCAGCACCTGCACCGTCTTGTGATTTAGAGTAAAGCCGCAACGCCGGAGTTCCGCAGTGATGCGGCGGTATCCGTAGCGGCCTTTGTTCTCGTGAAAGATTGTGGCAAGGGTCCCTTTAGCTTCAGCATATTTGTCTGCCCTTGTCAACCGTTTCTCGTGGTAATAATAGGTTGAGCGCGCAAGCTGGGCCACTTCCAGCAGAATTTCCAGTGAAAAACTTTGCCTCAGTCCTCGAATTACCAGCGTTTTTTGCGCGCTTTTCGCTCGTCTTCCAAAACCAAGGCTTGCAAGTTTTTTAAGTATGCCACCTCTGCACGAAGACGCTGGTTCTCAGCCAAAAGGTCTTCTTCCACCTTCGACGACAGCTTTGCCGGCCGGCCCTTGCTGTCCCGCCCACGCCGTTCAATGGCAAGGCCTTCCGGTCCTTCTGTGAGATAAATGCGTTCCCACGCTACGGCTCGATTGCGGGGTAGATTAAATTGCCGTTCGGTCTCGCGGCAACTCAGCTTTTCGCGCCGCATCGTCTCCACTACCATTACCTTGAACTCCGGCGTGTAGCGCTTATTTGGTATCCCTTTTGGCATAGTAAAACACCCCAATCGTTATTCAGTATATCATACTGTCTAACAATTGGGGTGCAGTTCAACTTCCGCGGTGCTTTTTTTCAGGTTGCAGCGGTGCCGGAGGTTTGCGTTCCTGTGCTACTTGGCGGACCGCCTCCCTGGGGCCCACCGGAGGGACCACCCTGTGGCCCGCCGCCGGAGGGCGGGCCAGACTCCGTGCCACTGTTCGTGCTGCTGCTCGAATCGCTGCCGGTGGAAGTGTCGGAGCCGCTGCTCTGTGAGTTTCCACCCTGGGGACCGCCGCCGGTCATACCGTCGCCCCCGCCCATTCCGTTAGAGGTTTGGGTGCCGGAGGTGGTCGAGACGCCGGACAGCGTGACCTGGACGGTTACATCGCCCGCAGCGACCGTGTAGGTGGATCCCTGGGCCAGGGTAGCCGTAGAGATTGCAGCGGTCTGGTAATCCTTAGACGGGGTATAGGACAGAACCACCTTGCCGCTGGAGTCGGTAACGGTCAGCTCCGTGCCGCCGGCGATGGAGCTGTCGAAGATCACCAGTATGGAGCATTGGGTGGAGCTGTCGCCGAACGCCTCTGCCATACCGGATGCGCCGGCAGCTACTACCGTGCCGCCGCTGATGGTGGCGGTGCAGCCATCGCCGTAGTCCAGTGCGCCGTTGCCGGCGTTGGTGGGACCGTCCACATAGATCTCGCCGCCGGTCACGGTCAGATCGCCGTTGGAATCCAGTCCGTCTCCGGAGGCGTTCACATACAGTGTTCCGCCGGAGATCGTCAGCTGCGGGGTTTCTCCGTCGGAGGAGGTGCCGGCCGCCGTGCCGGGGCCACCCGCAGTGGTGCTGTCGCTGCCGCCGGCGGCGTTCAGTCCGTCGTCGCTTGCAGTGATATGGATTGTTCCGCCGCTGATGTCGATGGTTTCACCCTCCAGTCCCTCATAGGACTTGCTGATGGTGATCGTTCCTCCGCTGACAGACAACGTGCCATCGGCGTGAATTCCGTCATCCCCGGAGGACGCGGTCAGCACGCAGCCGTCTCGGACGGATACATCGCCATTGGAGTGGACAGAGTCGTCAGCGGAATCGATGACATAATTGCCGCCGGCCAGAACCAGCGCGGTGCCGGATTTCAAGGCCTTGGCGCTGTCCGAAGTTGTCTCCGAGGTGGTATTTGCGGTGTCATCCGAAGAGGATCCGGTGGCGGCGGCGGTCTGAACTGTCGCTGCGGTTGTGGCCGCCGGAGTTCCGGATGTCTGGGCGGTAGTCCCGCTGTTCGTCTGACCGCCCCAACTGCCGCCCGGTCCGCCGTTCTGACCGCCGCCGGTGGGGCCTCCATCTGTCTTTGTGCTGGCGTTGGCGCTTCCGCCGCCGGTGTTGACGGTAAAGTCTCCATCGGTGACGCACAGCAGCGTTTCGGCCTGGATGCCGTCGTTGCCGGCGGTGATTGTATAAGTACCGCCCGCGATATAGACGAATCCGAGGGTAGTATCACTGTCATTGTTGGCCTGAATGCCGTCTGTGCCGGCGGTAATCGTATAGGTACCGGAGGCGATCTTGACGCAGTCCTTGCCCCGCAGCCCGTCGCTGACGGAATTCACTGTCAGTGTAACACCTGCCAGCACCAGATCGTCCTTGGACACGATGCCGTGTTTGTAATTGCCGTTTACCGTCAGGGAACCGGAGCCATTCACCGTCAGATCATCGTGGCTGAACACCGCGCCCGTCACTTCATCCGCGGTAGCTTCATCAGAGAAAGTCTCACCGCAGGCGAGTGTATTTGCGGTGTTGTCTGCTACGGTCAGAAAAACTTTATCCGCCTGCTTCACATACACTGCTGCGCTGTCGGAGCATGTGACGTCCGCACCGTTCAGAACGATCTGAACCTTATCCTCGGCGGAGGCGTCCACCACGATCTGGCCGTCGGTCAGGGTGCCGGTCAGAACATAGGTGCCGGCCGTGGTGATCGTCAATACAGATCCGTCCGCAGAGGCGCCGCTGCCGTCTACGGTGATATTGCCGTCCGCCAGAGTCACATGGACCGCGGAGCTGTCGTCCCAGGAGCCGTCCAGATCCTTGCTGCTGAAGCTCAGATCATCGGGACTTACCTCCGAGGACAGCACCAGATCGGTGGTATCCGCCGAGGCGGAGGAGCTGCTAGTACTGCCGGCCGTTGTGCCGCAGCCGGCGGAGAGCGCCAGCAGCAGACCGACCGTCAAAAAGACGCTCCCGACTTTTTTGAAAAATTCCACGAGGTTTCCTCCTTAAAGCTCTGTTTTCACAGTAGAGCGTTTGCCGCAGACGATGTCCAGATTTCCGTTGCGGCAGCGCAGATCGTCCAAAAACGCCTTTTCCCTGGTCTGGTCCTTCAGCGTGACATGATAGGTCAACTTATACAAGCTGCCCATATTGGATGTTTTCACCCGTACCAACTCGGTATTGCTGGTATATTCGCCGAACAAATCGTCAAAAATTCCGGTGTAGTCCAGATTTTCGGGAATGGTGACCACCAGCTCCTTGTCGGCGATTTTGCTTTCGCCGAAGCCGGTGGCGGTATAGAGCACGCTCATCAGGCCCACAATGACCGTCAGGATGGCAGCAATGCCGACATAGCCTGTACCGGTGGCCAGGCCCACTGCCATGGCCAGAAAAACGCTGCTGATATCCTTGCCGTCGCCGGGGACACTGCGGAACCGGACGAGGCTGAATGCCCCGGCCACCGCAACACCGGTACCCAGATTGCCGCCCACCATCGTGATGATGACCTGTACAATTACGGGAAGCAGCGCAAGAGTGATGGCAAACTGCTTGGAAACAGAGTTGCGGAACATATAGATTCCGGAGATTACGGCGCCCAGCGCCAGGGATGCCGCGGTGCAGATTAAAAATTCGCTGGTGGAAATACTGCTGGATGTGATCGATGAAAGAATACTGTTAAGCACAGACGAGCCCTCCTTTTGCCGCAATCTTTACGGCAAGATAATTTTGATATGCGGCGCCATATTTGGAATAGGAAGACTGCTGGATCTCCAGTTCCTCCATCAGCCGCACCAGCCAGATCGGCAGAGCGCCCGGGATTTTCAGCTCCATCAGGTACTGGCCCTTTTCCAGCAGCTCCTCGCCGCCGATGCCGTCCTCCAGCCGCAAGCGCTTCTGCCGCCAGCGGATATTGGTATCAAAGGTTAAACGCAGATCCGGATTTTCCTGGTCCACATAGGCCTCCCGGTCGTAGGAGAGAAACATGACGGGCTGCAGTCCCTCGTAGAACTGCTTGAACCAATCGATCTCGTGAAGAATCTGGCTCTCTCTGACTGGGTGGATGTTGTGGGACAGGTAGCGCTCGGCCTCTGTCAGCGTCATGGGGACGCGGCGTTTATAGACCACGCCGGAGTACTTTTTTTTGATCTCCACAAATACCGTGTTGTTCTGACTCGGGATGCCATAGCTGCGCAGCCGCAGTTTTTCCTTGTATACCGGTTTATCGATGGAGGCACGGATCAGTCGGTAGTCTGGCGTATCATAATAAATGCTGCAGATTGTGCTTTTACAGAACTCATCCGGACGGATGTGCTCCTGAAGCCGCTCCATTAACGCGGTGTACTGCTCTTCGGAGAGGAGATATTTCTGTTCAATTCTCTGGAAAGTCTTTTGACTGTTGTCCTTATTCATCGGTGTTCTCCTTTCAATCGGAAGGGGGAATTTCAGCCCGTTATATTTCTGCCTTTGATATTTAGTATACGGATGAAGTCTAAACAAACCTGAAAAGTTAACTTAAATTTCTTTCAGGTTTTACAAACTCCATATATGGTGTAAATGAAATGCTAAGAACAAAAGTTGCGTTTTGTTGAAAGACAATCTTTCGGAAAATTAAATCGGACGGGAAGACAGCAAGAGGCCGTCCGCGTGTTTACGCGGACGGCCTCATGTATCTGCGAGCAAAACTATAAGCCGGGTTCTGTATTTGACAGTCATCTATCTCGACGTGCTGTTGCCAACACGCTCAAGCCACCCCGGGAGCGGCCGGGCAGGCCATATGCTCCCATACCGGTGTTGCTCCGAATAGAGTTTACAGCGGCGGTCTGTTCCCAGCCGTCGGGTGAGCTCTTACCTCGCCTTTCCACCCTTACCGCTGCGGCAAGCCGCGGCGGCGGTATTTCTCTGTTGCACTTTTCCTAAAGTCGCCTTCGGCGGGCGTTACCCGTTATCCTTGCCCTATGGAGCCCGGACTTTCCTCATGAACGGCCTTTCGGCCTGCACACGCGACTGTCTGTTTTCCTCGCGTTACTTATTCTACTAAAATTAAAACACCTTGTCAACCTCGTAAAAATTCTTTGGTCGGTTGCTATTTAAAGCGCTCTGCGCTATAATTTATCCGTAATTCTGCGGTGTCTCCAAAGGAGAAGGCCGCTATGAAGGAGCGATTCCATGTCCTTAGAGACGTATCTGAATTCGATCCGTGGCAAATCCGTCGCTGTGATCGGAATCGGGGTATCCAATCAGCCGCTGATTGAGCTGCTGGAGAATAACGGTATCTCTGTCACGGCCTGTGATAAAAAAAGCCGGGAAGCCCTTGGCGACACTTCGGACCGGCTGGAGCAATTGGGTGCTGCGCTGCAGCTTGGACCGAATTACCTGAAGGGGCTGCGGCAGGACCTGATCTTCCGTACGCCGGGACTGCGCCCGGACGTGCCGGAACTGATGGACGCGGTGGCACACGGCAGCCGCATTACCTCCGAGATGGAGGTGTTTTTTGAGGTCTGCCCCTGCCCGATCATTGCGGTAACCGGCAGCGACGGCAAGACGACCACCACAACGATCATCGCCGAGCTGCTGAAGGCAGCTGGAAGAACTGTCCACGTGGGCGGGAATATCGGGCATCCGCTATTGGCGGAGGTGGGGGAGATGCGGGCGGACGACCTGTGCGTGCTGGAGCTGTCCTCCTTTCAGCTGATGACCATGACGCACAGCCCCCACATTGCTGTACTGACCAATCTGGCGCCCAACCATCTGGACATGCACCGGGATATGGCGGAGTATATTGCCGCAAAGGAAAATATCTTTACACATCAATCCGCCGGCGATGTTGCGATTTTCAATGCCGATAATTCCATCACCCGTCAGCTCTCAGAGAAGGCCCTGGGGAATGTGCGGCTGTTTTCCCGCCAGGAGGAGATCACAGACGGCGTATTTCTTCAGGGTGACGCAATTTTCTCCAGAAAAGACGGCGCGGAGCGGGAGGTTCTTCGGGTTACGGATATCCGGTTGCCGGGCGTGCATAATATTGAAAACTACATGGCTGCCATTGCCGTAGTGGACGGTCTGGTTCCGGATGAGACCATCCGGGAGTTTGCCCGTACCTTTGCCGGTGTGGAGCACCGCATTGAACTGGTGCGAACGCTGCGGGGCGTGCGGTATTACAACGACTCCATTGCCAGCAGCCCGTCCCGCACCATCGCGGGTCTGCATTCTTTTCAGCAGAAGGTCATTCTGATCGCTGGCGGCTACGATAAGCATATCCCCTTTGACGTACTGGGACCTGAGATCGTGGAGCACGTCAAGCTCCTGATTCTCTGCGGAGCTACGGCGGATAAAATTCGTGACTCCGTGGTGAACGCGCCGGGCTATCGGGCCGGAGTGCCGGAGATCCTGACGCTGACGGACTTCCGCGGGGCGGTGGAGGCCGCCGCCGCGCGGGCAGAAGAGGGAGATATTGTCACGCTCTCACCGGCCTGCGCGGCTTTCGATCAGTTCAGGAATTTTATGGAGCGGGGCAAAACCTTCAAGGAAATCGTGAATGCTCTGGAATAAGCTGAACTAAGGAAAAGCTGTCTTTGCATAGGATACTCTGATAGGAGAGTGCCGCTATGCGAAGATATCACTATGGCTACGGCTGGCATATATCCCGCCGTGCCCTGTTTCGGTTGATCCGGACCCTCAGCGTATTGATCGTGGTCGCGCTGTTGATTGTTGCGATGCTCCAGATGCGCGCTCTGCTGAGTAGAATTGCAACCACCAAGGTTTCCAACACAGTCAATCGGATCGTCACAGAGTCAGTAAATGACGCCATCGACGACGGAGATTTTGTGTATGAGCACCTGATTTCCTTTGAAAAAGACAACGATGGGAAAATCACAGCGGTGAAAAGCAACATGCCGGAATTTAACCGGCTTCAGGCCAAAATCCTCGACAAAGTTTTGGAGCGGATTTCGGATGTCTCCACCCGGGACCTTTCCATTCCTCTGGGAAGTCTGACCGGTTCTACTCTCTTGGCGGGCCGTGGGCCGTTGGTTACGGTCAAAATGCAGTCTGTTGGCTCGTCCACCGCCTGGCTGGAAAACCAGTTTATCTCCGCCGGTATCAATCAGACCAAACACCAGATTCTGCTGCACGTGGACGTTTACGTCAGCATTCTGCTGCCGGGCTTCAGCACAGCCGTCAAGGTGTCCAACTCCTTTGTAGTGGCGGAGACCGTAATTGTGGGGTCTGTGCCCCAGAGCTATACCTATTTCGATTCCAGCTCCACACAGGAGGAGGACGCCAAGGACTATGTCCTAAATGGAAAATAACCCATAAAAATATGTACAGCGGCCCTTATCCGGCCGCGGCAGAACAGAAGGGGAATCACCCAATGGATTATCGTGAAGAGATCATACAGCTGCGTGAGACGCTGAATCGCCACGGCTACCTGTACTATGTGCTGGATGCGCCTACCTTGTCGGACTACGAATACGACCAGCTGAACCGCCGTCTGGAAGAGCTTGAGCTGGCGCATCCGGAAGAGGTCACACCGGATTCACCCACCCAGCGGGTAGGCGGCAAAATTCTGGAGGGCTTTGAACCCTATACCCACGAGCTGCCCCTGGAGAGTCTGCAGGATGTATTCAGTGCCGAAGAGGTGGCAGAGTTCTGCGGCCGTATGGAAGAAACACTGGGAGCACCGGTGGAGTACTCCCTGGAGCCAAAAGTGGACGGTCTGTCCGTGGCACTGGAGTATTTGGACGGCGTGTTCGCCCGGGGCGCCACCCGGGGCGACGGCCGGGTGGGGGAGGACGTGACCGAAAATCTGCGGACGATCCGCTCCATCCCTATGACGCTGCCGGAAAAGCTGCCCCGCTTGATCGTCCGTGGGGAGGTTTACATGGCGCGCTCCGTGTTTGAGGAGCTGAATGCCGAACGCGAGATCAAGGGGGAGCCGCTGATGGCAAATCCCCGCAACGCTGCTGCGGGCTCACTGCGGCAGCTAAACCCCAAAATTGCCGCCAAACGGCATCTGGACATTCAGGTATTCAACCTGCAGCTGGCAGAGGGAATGCAGTTCGCCACTCACGAGGAGACGCTGAACTATCTCGCCAGCCAGCAGTTTAAGGTCATCCCCCACAGAACGGTCACCTCCACAGCGGCTTGTCAGCAGGAGATTGTGGAGATCAACGAGCAGCGCATGAGCTTCCCGTTTGACATTGATGGAGCTGTTGTAAAGGTAAATAGCCTATCAGACCGTGACAAGCTGGGAAGCACCGCCAAATTTCCGAAGTGGGCTATTGCTTATAAATACCCACCGGAGCAGAAGCCCTCCCGCGTGCTGGATATCGTGGTGCAGGTGGGACGTACCGGCGTGTTGACTCCTCGGGCGGTTCTGTCGCCGGTGCATCTGGCGGGTACCACCGTGCAGAGCGCCACGCTGCACAACCAGGACTACATTGCCGAAAAGGACATCCGCATCGGCGACACGGTGGTTGTTCAGAAGGCGGGAGAAATCATCCCAGAGATTGTGGAGGTGGACTTTTCCAAGCGGCCGGAGGGTACCCATCCCTACGAGCTGCCGGAATTCTGTCCGGTCTGCGGGGCACCGGTCTTTCGGGACGTTGACGGCGCGGCTCTGCGCTGCACCGGCGCCGAGTGCCCGGCACAGCTGCTGCGCAACATCTCCCATTTTGCAAGCCGGGATGCTATGGATATTGACGGTCTCGGTCCTGCGGTGATTCAACAGCTGATTGACGAGAAGTTGGTTCAAAATGCGGCGGATCTCTACTACCTCGGTGAGAAAGATTTTCTCCGGCTGGAGCGGATGGCCGCTACCTCCTCCGGAAACGCAGTGGCGGCCATCGAGGCATCCAAAGCCAGGGATCTGAGCCGTCTGCTGTACGCTCTGGGAATCCGACAGGTGGGTGTCAAAGCAGCCAAAGTTCTGGCGGGACATTTTAAGAGCTTCGATGCGCTGGCCGCCGCCTCTCTGGAGGAGTTGACTGAAATCAGTGACGTGGGGGCCATTACTGCCCAGTTCATACTGGACTGGCTCTCATCTCCTCAGTCTCAGGATCTGATCGCCAGGCTGAAAAATGCCGGTGTGCAGATGGAAAGTACCGCCGAGCTGGTGGATGAGCGCTTCTCAGGGATGACCTTTGTGCTTACCGGATCCCTGACCCGCTTTGACCGCAAGACGGCGGAGGACATGATCGAAGCGCATGGCGGAAAGGCCGCCGCTTCCGTCTCCAAGCGTACCACCTATGTGGTGGCAGGAGATGCGGCCGGTTCCAAGCTGAAGAAGGCTTTGGAACTGAATATCCCCATCCTGACTGAAGATGAATTCGCAACGATGCTGGAATAAGCGCAGTGCCGCAGCTGTAAAGCTGCGGCACTTTCGGCTTGAGGAGGTTGGTTATTTGTCAAAAGACGGGTTGATATAATAGACGTTCTTTTCGTCCAGGCGATCTTTCGCCAGCCGAAGACCCTCACCGAAACGCTGGAAGTGAACGACTTCCCGAGCGCGCAGGTAGCGGATGGCATCCGTCACATCGGGGTCGTCGGAAAACCGCAGAATATTGTCATAGGTAACCCGGGCCTTCTGCTCGGCGGCCAGGTCCTCGGTCAGGTCGGCAATCATGTCGCCCTTCACCTGCATTCCGGCGGCACTCCATGGGAATCCAGAGGCCGAGGTGGGGTATACACCGGTAGTGTGATCCACGAAGTAGGCATCGTAGCCTGCCTCCTGAATTTGCTGTTCTGTCAGGTTCTGAGTCAGTTGGTGGACAATGGTTCCCACCATTTCCAGATGGCCCAGCTCTTCTGCGCCATTAAAATGTACATAAGGTTTACTGGATGGCCTCAATTTCAGGATGCCGCGGGAAAAGGATTAGGCTATAAAATCTAAATCGGAATCCAACGCCCAGTCAAAGGCGCAAAACGGAACTGCAGCCTGCGCTCCATATTTGCCGTAAAATCCCATTGAGATACACGTCTCCGATGTAAGATTTTGCTCTCAAAGTTGTCCCAGTCGGATTTATCCAGGAACGTATAGCCACCCATAAGCCCAGCTGTCACCTTTGCGCCAAATTCCACGGGACACCCTGCTTTCCCGCTGACAATGGGACGGATGTGGGGCTGGTCGACACATACGCTGCTTCTGCAAAGCAGCGGGCGACAGGTTCCTCTGCATTGTCAATAACCGGAGCACTTCCTGCGAACATTTTTTCGTTGATTCTGGACCACATCCGGGGAGATGCACTTTTAAACGAGCCATCATGGATGCGTCCGAGGCGATTCCGGGCTGCAGCTCTCAAAGCCGCAAAAGTAATTTTCGTGTCGGTATAGGCTGTTCACCAGCAAGCATTTTCTTCTGAAAGCAAGGTGATCGCCTGCAGACCATGAAACCATAACCGCTCAATTTCTGCGGAATTTTCATTGGTTTCCGGTCAATTCATTCACGTTCATCTGCCCAAAGTATAGGTTTTTAATATGGCAGCTTTGGAAAGATTCTGATCTTTAAATCGGATTTCCGGTAGCGGCCGCCAACAGTCTTGTGATAATCAACGTGGTCTAAAACACTGCGCAGCAGGTCGTTCTTTTCTGTCGGCGTTTTGGCAAGTTCGTAATGATCCAAAACACCCCGAAAGGCAGGAACGATCTCTTTTTTTACCTGTTTGCGCGTGTTTAGTAAATCCAGCGCCGCCTGTATGTTGGTAAGTTGCCCAGACACCTTCTCCCGGCGCTGTGTGAGCTCGGAAATTCGTTGTGCGAAGATTTCCGGGGTGTAAACGCTCTGCTCCACGAGGTCGAAGGCCTTCGTCTCCTGGATGCTGATTTGCTCCAGCTCTTTGAAAAGCTCGATCCTGGCGCTGGAAAGGGAAGTACGTTCCGCAATTTCAGAGATTGTATCCTGTTCTAACGGCATCTGATCAAAATGGGAGAGAAACAGCTTCATGCTCTGCACAATCAGGTGCTCCAAAAGAGCAAGATCAGACCCAACGGTGTGACAGGACGTATAGGGGCAGAGCAGTGTGTCTTTATTGCTGTTCCCACATGGACGCCGTACCATCGTGCGGCCGCACTGATCGCATCGGATTAACCCGGCAAGAGGATTCATCGTGACGCTCTGCTTTGGTCCCGGTCTGTCCGGGTTAAAGTGGAGCAGCTTCTGTGCGAGGTCAAAGCACTCCTGTGTAATCAGAGCCGGATGGAGACCTTTGCTAAGCTTTAAGGCTTCATCCGTCGGCTTAGCCCGGGGACGGGTGCGAATAATTACACCTTCCTGAATTTGCTTTACCTGTGCACGATTTCCCCATCGAACCCAGCCGGCGTATGCAGGATTTCTCAGCATGGACTGAATTGTGGAATTTGTCCAGTCCCGGCCGGAGGGGGAGGGGATATGCAGATTATTCAAACGGCGGACAATCCGAGTGACCCCAAGGCACCGTACTGTGCCGTCGTCGTTTGGAACGCCCACTGTGTACCATCTAAAAATATCCTGAACGACTGCGGAGTGTTCATCCGGCTCAAGTGTCCAGCCTTTTTGCTTTACAAGCTTTACGCGCAGATAGCCGTAAGGAGCTTTGTTAAATGGCCATTTTCCTTCATTCACGGAGGCCATGCGGCCTGCTTGCTGGCGGCGGTTAATGGTCTTATACTCGCGGCGGGACATGTACAGACCAAATTCAAAATACTCCTGATCAAATTCATTGGCAGGGTCATAGGTTTTTGCCGGCGTGATAATCTTCGTACCGCTGAACTGAAACGCCCGCGCCACAATGCCCTGGTCAATGGTGTCGCCGCGGGCCAGACGCTCAATTTCCATGACCAGAACACCCGCAAACCGGTTTGCCTCCACATCATGCAGCAGCTTTTGCATCTGCGGGCGGGAAGTAATGGTTTCGCCGGAGACAACTTCCTCATAAATCTCTGATACTGTGAGATTCTGTAGATCGGCAAGTTCCAAAAGCCTGGCTCGGTGCCGCTGAAGGGTGTCCCCCTGGCCGTAGGCTTCAGCCTCCAGATCTACCCGGGATTTTCGCAGATAAATTCCATATTCTTGAACCATGGCCGCACCTTATAATAGAGTCCGAAAGGACTCCATTACCATTCTCCCGATTATGGGATAAAATAATATCTGCGCTGTGGACTGGTTGAATCACCTATGGCGGGGTTTACCCGACTGTTTTTACCGCGGAGGCTCGGAAAGTATAGACGGGACAAATCAATCCAAATCCGTAAACTGTCTGCCTCCTACACGCTTGGCGCTGTCGTCATTAGCTAAGATCGGTGACATCTTCGCTTTGTCTCTCCGCCAAAACTCTTGGCTTTCGCGGGTCAGGAGCCCACTACATACCAGTCGGGCAAGTTTATCGCCAATGCCACGCCTATGGTGAAGCGCGGTTGCGGTTATCTCCGCTTGGCACTTCTCAATGCCGCACGGCTTGTTGCTATGCGAGACGAAACATTCAAAGACTACATGAATAAGAAAAAATCCGAGGGAAAGCACCACTTGTCGCCATATGTCATGCAGGAAAAAACTTATTCAAGTTATTTTTCATAAAACAGACTCCGTGTTCGTTCCACAAGCCTAAGCCGTCTTTATCTTCACTCCGCCGCTTCCCCAACGGCGGTCGTTAGCATGCACTTTTCTGAACGTCCTCTTTTATCATATTTTGCCATTGACTTCATTTAGTTGATCTCAACTAGCTGACAGACCAACGGCGAAAGCAGCCGGCTTTGCAGCATTTTGGAAGTAAGCACAGCACGTTTTTCAGATCCTTTGAAGAGGCTCTGTTTATATATAAGACGAAAAATCCTGTAAAATGACTGTTTCAAGCTGTCGACTGTTGACTTTTCAAGGCCAATTCACCCAAACAAATCGGTCTCCATCTGATGATGGCATATCAGGTAATCGGCTGAAACGTCCCAACAGGCGTCATGGAAGGGCAATAAAAAGCAAAATCGCCCCTTTGCAGACACATTTCTCTTGGATATCGAGGTATAGGACAATCCAGAGATACCATAAATTGTGTCACAGAAGGAGGCGGGCGATTTGATGGAACGAGACGAGCATACGGTGGCTGAGTATGTCATTGGCGGCTTTTATGTACTGGTTTCAGACGCAGCGTACAGCGGAAAATCTGAACCGGAACTGGAGGCCATCCGGCAGAATGCAAGACAGATCGCCTGGAGCATCTATCTGAAGCATGCAGAAGAAGCATAAGATACATAATGTCAACTGAACAAAGGCTGTTTTTCCTGCAGGACCATCCATAGTGCCAAAAGCGAAAGTAGTCGCAGAAGGGCGCGCTGAATCTTTCTGAGGTTCAGCACCAGAACGGACATGGCTACGCTGCGGGCAATGGTTTGGCGCAGTTTGGTCACGATCAGTCAAGGCCGCACTTGCGCTTGGCCAGGCTGAACCGCCGCTCCACCCACTCACATTCATCCAGGAAATCCTGCGTTTTGTTGCGGATTTCATCCTTCTGGGGCCTGCCCAGAGCGGGGCCGGAGAGGTGGATGCCACGCTCCTTGCAGAACCGTAGATTTTCCCGATTCCGGTAGATCTTATTCGCCAGAATCCGGCTGGGGTAATGCCCTTCCCGCTGGCGAAACCGCTCTGCCATGTCCTGTAGATTACCGGCTTCGTTATAGGCGTTAAAGGAGAAGCGCTCCAATCTGGCCCAGCCGTTTACCACACTGATATCCAATTTCGCTCCAAACTCTACGGGTTTTCCAGCCTTGCCCCGCACAATGGGGCAGAGAAACAGCCGGCTGATGCTGACCATCCAGTCCGGGACCGTGTGACAGAGGTGGTCATACATGTACTTCTGCTGCGCATAGAGCGTGCGGATGGCCGTGAGACGGTCGTTTTTGTACGGTATTCAGAATCATTTCGTTGATCTCTCCCAGCATCTCCGGCGTCAGGCGCCTGCGAAAATACACCATCAGGGGCGGGTCAAAGGGCAGTCTGGAGTCGTCATACCCCGAATAGCTGCAGAAATACTGCAAATACGGGTTCTCCTGAATCCGTTAAGGCCATTTTCTTTGCACCTATTATACCATATATGGGGCGAAAGTCTTGCGCTGCAAGGCACTTTGCATTATTCAGGAGACATTACATAAGCAGGACACGGATCATATCGAACAGGGGAGTCATACTTAACTCTCAAAAAAAATACGCCCCCGAAGGGGCGTACTTTTTACGCATTTATCTATTGCGGAAGCAATCGCTGCAATAAACGGGGCGATCATCGCGCGGCTGGAAAGGAACCTTGCAGGGTCTGCCGCAACCGGCACACACAGCGTCGAACATCTGACGCTCACCACGGTCACCACCACGGTCACCACCACGGTCACCACGAGAGTTGCCCTTACGAGCCATACGGCAGGACTTGCAACGCTGGGGCTCATTGGTAAAGCCCTTTTCAGCAAAGAATTCCTGTTCGCTTGCAGTGAAGGTGAATTCCTGTCCGCAGTCTTTGCAGACAATTGTCTTATCTTGATACATGAGATACCTCTTTAAAAATAGTTCGCTCAAAGGCGATAACATGATGATACGCTATAAAAATGAAAAAGTCAAATAAAATATATGAGAAAAACAAGAAATTATATGCAATTCAAGAAATAAAAGCGCATCGCCGGTGTCCGATACGCCGGAGACGGCGCGGAAAGAGGTTTTGAGGTTTTACAGTGGGCTAATATAATCTCAATTGAACAATAGCCCGAATTTTGTTGACGACCACATTTGGAGTAAAAAACGCAAAAATCTCAAACGGCGTACTGAATCTTCCTGAGATACAGTGCGAGAATGCACATAGCAATGCTATGGCAAATGGTTTCCTCCAATTTGACAGTTATGTGGCCGAGGCTGCATTTGCTTTTGCTAAGCTGTAACGGTGTTCCACTTCTACGCGCTCACATTGATCCGGATCATCCTGCTTTTTGTTGCCCAAATTTGAAGCATTTTGCTGACCATCTGACCGGACTTTCCATGCAGTAATTCGTTTTCACCCGGCGTTGCAGCTGCCGAAACAGGTTGCGCCAAAACTGACAAACAAGCAAGGAGATATAAGCGTGGATCTCATGGCTTGCTTGATGTATATTTCACTGGCGCTAATTCTTCTGTGCCGATATCTGTCAGCAGACCCTTTAGCTCTGCATAGGGCATGGAGTACCGCTGGCTGAGATAGCGAAGGGAAGCACCAAGCTCACCGTCCGGTCCACCATACTGCAACAGACTACGAATGATGGTTAAAAAACCAAGCGGTAGTGGATTTGCAGGAGGTTTTCTGCCTTGTTCCAAGTCGCGTAATCAATGATGGAGTGTGCGGCCTGATACTTTTGCTCCATGGTGGCCTTGTCGGAGCAGATCACCTTCAGGGCAGAACGGATGGACTTTTTCATAACAGTAGGAGTGCCAATCGTGGCGCTCTTTTTTTCAGACCGCTTGATCTGTTCGTCCACGTCGGACAGATGCTGCTGCACTGCTTCCTTTGCCGCTTTGTATTCCTCAACAGTTTCGGCACCGGCAAGATACGCATCACGCAATCTGCCCAGCTTTTTGGCGAGAGAATCACGCTGGGTTCTGAGCGCTGAAAGTTCGTCTTCGCCGCCGTCCCTGATCCGGATCACATCAAAAGAGATCGGGACATCCGTATCCAGGTCGTTTTGAAGGCGCAGAATGATTGCCTGCTTCAAAAGGTCAGAGCTGACATGCTGCGATACCCTGCAGCGTCCGCGCACATAGTTGTTGCACTTCCAATAGCTTGGTTTTGCAAAGATCATGGTGGCGCCGCAGGAAGAGCAACGAATCAGGCCGGAAATCCAGTCCTTGTTGCAGCCTATGGGTCGTCCGTGATACTTCCAAGTCGCCTTGAGCTCGCAGACCCGGGTCTGCGCCTCGTTCCAGGTGTCATCATCGATAAGCGGATCATGGTGGGCATCCGAAAGAACAATACCGGGGTCGTCGAATTCCCGACGGGAACGGCCATTGGGGTTCCAGCGAAGCTTTCCTATGTATACCGGATTCCGGATGATATACTCCACCGTGCGGTTTTCAAAGGGATTCCCACGGTGGGTTCTGACGCCGATGGAATTCAGCCACTTTGCAATGGGATAAAACCCTTCGCCGGAAATAAAGCGCCGGAAAATCTCTCTCACATAGGTGGCCTCCGGCTCGGAAGGAACCAGTATATTATTCTCGACGGAATAACCAAAAGAGGGGATGGACTGCAGCTCGCCGCGCCGGTGCTTTTCCTCCATGCCGCGCTTGACCTCCTCGGCCAGGTTGATGGAGTAGTATTCGTCCATGGCTTCGATCAAAGCCTCCATCAGAATGCCTAGCTTTCCTTCAGCAATCGGCTCGCTGATGGAAAGGACGTCAATGTGCAGTTGCTTGCGAAGTACCGACTTATAAAACACGGCATCGTCCCGATTCCGGGCGAAACGGGAGAATTTCCAAAGAAGAATTGCGTCAAATGGCTTCGGCTTCGATTTTGCCGTTCCGATCAGACGCCGGAAAGCATCACGGCCGGCAACCTTGCGGCCGGAGATCCCTTCATCCATAAATACAAATTCATCCGGTACGATCCAGCCATTGTTCGCGGCCCATTTGCGGATCTCAACCAACTGGCTGGCGGGGGAGAGCTCCGTCTGCTCCTCCGTGCTCACGCGGATATATGCGGCTGCTATTTTGTAATCATCGGCCATGAAATCACCTCAAAAGAGCGGCGCTGGTGCAGCGCCGCTCATAATTTTCAGTCAATTTGCTTTTTTTAATTGCGCGACGTCGCGGGACAGTTTTTTCACGATGGATTCAAGAACATCAATGCGACCGGTGGTGATCTCCATGTCCTCGGCAGTCGGCATCCGGTCAAGCTTCTCGCTGATGCTGTCCAGTTTGTCATAAATACTGCCGATTTTCTGAGCAACTTCATTTTCAAGCAGCAGATTTATCTGCACGGTCTGGTTGGCAAGCTTCTCATCCACGCGCTGCTCCATCGAGGAAAGCTTCTCATCCACACGCTGTTCCAACGCGGAAAACTTCTCATCCACACACTGTTCCAACGCGGAAAACTTTTTATCTATCGCGGAAAACTTTTCATCCTGACGCTGTTCCATGGCGGATAGCTTATTATCCAGGCGGTGATCCTGCGCATCCATCATGCTCTGAAGCTGCGCCACCATTTCCTCGTTCGTCATGTACATCACTCCTTGGGCCTCATTATAGCGGCAGGCATCTTCCCCTGTCAAGGTAAAGCCGGCGAAAGGTTTATTCTTTGCGGAATGCCTTCACGACAACGCCGCCGATGATGGCAAACAGGAAGAAGCAGACGATCAGCCCGATCATGTGTACTCCAATGGAGAAAACAGCGGCGAGGACGCACACCACAATTAAAACGGCCACCGCCACCAGGCTGAAAACGATCTTGAACAGCGTCTTGAAAATAGCGCCCAGGCCCCAGAGGACGCCCCCCAGAATGAAGGAAACCAGTAGAACGGGAAAATACAGTAAAAATAGCATTTTAATTACCTCATTATAATTTTTGCGGTAAAAATTACCGGCTTTTAGTTTATCGTTGCGGAGGATTACACTCAGGGCATGGTTTATATCCTTGTGCAATGGCATATTCAACATTAAAAACATAGTATTCATTAGCGTTTGTAAAGAAATGACAATCAAATTTATGATATAAATGTCCGGAAACAGGAACAAAAACTACATTTTCATCAATAAAGTCGCTTTTATTGGTTAACATGACATTGTCATCTTTCAATGACCTTATCTCTTCGGACATGCTTTCTGCTTCCGATCGTTTATCCTGGTACTCTCTCTTCAAAAGTTGCAATTGATCGTTCATAATTTTTTGGTGGTAAAGTCCAGAATTATACTTCTGATATGACCATATAGAAAAACTGAGTGATATACATAAAAGAACCAACAAACTTAGTGCCGCAATTTTCCATTCAAACCGTTTGCGAAATGCGTAACCGCATTCACAAGTATAAGTTCCTTTTGGAACGAGACATCCGCAGGAGGGGCATGTATAAAATGTTTCAAATTTTCTCTTTTTAATAAGTTTTATGTGAGAAGACTCTGTAGTGTCAGGGTATGTACTGGAAGGATATGAATCTTCAACCTTAGCTGACTCAGAAGCGGTTCCTGACTGGATGTTTGAAAAGGCGGGCATGGTTTCATAAATACGGCCGGATTTATGAAGCCTTGCGATGACATAATTGTAAAAAACTGTACCCCAAAGAATAGCGGGGCTGCCATGGGCGGAATCCTCCATACCAAGTAGGTAAAATATGACACGAAACAGAGCCCATACACAGACCGTGGATAGTATGCAAAATATCCTAAAATCTCGAATTTTGATTGGCCTTTTGCGAAATTTTAAGAGCAAAAGGGAAGGAGCTCCATAGAATATTACAGTGGATAATAGAGCGATCAAAATTGAGATGGCATACTGCATTTTATAGTTCCCACCTTATCTGTGAAATAGGGTTTTACAATATTTTACACAATTCGCCAAAAGATAGCAAGGGTAAATATAGCTAATAGGGGAGCCGCTTCAATAATGAAGCGGCTCCCTCTTCCTTTTTAGGCTTCTTTTATATCGGGTGAAGCTGACGATTTTACCGCTGCCCCTTTTTCAATTTCCAATTCCTCGCGGTAGGACTGAACCTCACGCTCAATCTCGGAGTCTCTGGAAAAAGAATGGCTGATATAACCCAGAACCTTTTCACGAAGATCAATGGGGATTTCAAGGTAAGCCTTCAAAATCCTCAGCTCAATGTCAGAGAAATTGTGAGCACGGACATATTCATCCAAGCTGAACGATTTTTCGGCCTGGAACATGTCACCCTCTCCGGTGCGCAGCCATTCCTCGCGGACATTAAACACAGAACAAAGAAGCTGCAAAAAAGTATTGCCAGGAGAAACTCTATTGTTTTCGATATTGGCCATAACGTCGCGGCTGACTCCGAGTTTTTCTCCGAAGTCTTTTTGCGAAAGATCTACAGCTTTTCTAACCAATCGGATTCTATCATGCACAAAACCATCTCCATTCATGCCTATATTCTAATCAGCTCGAATGTGATTGCCAACACAGAATGAGCACAAAGAAAGGAGACGCACTATGGATACAATTGTAAAGGCCAGTGAGAAAGAGCAACTGGACAAGCTGTCACGGACGATTCAGGAGACCTCACCGGACAAATTTCCGCTGATTGCGGCGTTTCTGGAGGGAATCCGGTTCGCCAGCCTGGGAGAAGGAAAGTCAGCCTGAGGAGGACAGTTATGAGAAAAAAAGCGCCTGCCGGTATGGATGGGCAGGGAATCATTCAGGATGTCGGGGCGCTACTTCCGCAAGTACCAGGAGGAGTCCGAGAGTGTGCGGTTGAAGGAGTAGCGGGATACCTTAATATCGGGTTGACTCCCATGCGGAAGCTGTTGGATAAGCGATTCGACACGGGACAGGAAGCACAACAGAGATTTCCAGAGGCGTACATGCGGCTGATCCACGCCATAGCAGCGGAAGGTGATGGAGGAGCAGGGCTGGACCGCCCAAGACTTCATCCGGGAGTTCGGGAAGAACTACATATAAATATCCCGTCTGATGATGGCCGGTTGGGCGCCGGCCGAAACGTCCGCACAGCCAGTGCGGGGAGCGTCACGGGAACCCGTCGGCACAGGGGAAAATAAGCCGCCCCTTTTCAGATACATTTTCCTTGAAAATAGAACGGCATAGGACAAACCGGAAAATCCATAAGGTAGACGGAGGTGATGAACATGGCACGAAGAAAGCAGGAGCCGATCCGGGTGGAGGCATTTGTGAAGATCAACGGAGAAGAAGTCAACCTTGACACGCTGCCACCGGAAAAACGGAACGAGATCGGCGCAAAGCTGAAAGTGACATGGATGAATGCCATGTTCCGCGGCCAGGCTGAATTTCACGCTGATCTGCCTGATTCACCCACTACATAAGAAAGCGGCCTCCGGGCCGCGCGGGAAAGAGGGACAAGCCCATGAAAAAATGCAGAAAGCCCGCCAGGGGGCAGAAGATCAGCGAGGGGGAGCGGGTGCGGAGCCTGCGGCCCCTCGACAACGGAAACACCGGAACCGTGGTGAAGGCCTCCCACAAAAAGAGCGGATGGATGTTCAGCGTATTGTTTGAGGGCTGGTACAAGGTGGCGGAGCGCCGGGAGGACGAACTGGAGGCGCTGTCATGAAGAGTTTCGCCGAGTGCCTGCAGGAGGCGCGGGCGGAAGCTGCCTTGCGAGAAAACCAGCATACTTCCCTCGCGGGGAAGCCCAGCGATGCGGGCTCCACGCGAGGGAGCCAAGCCGGCGGAGTGAGTGAACTTTGTCCGAAGGACGAAGCGAGGGATACGGAGCATGACTCGGCGACGCTGGGACGGAGAACGGCCGTGGGGATCTTTCTCTTCTGCCTGTTCGCGGTGCTGGCGGCGCTGCTGCTGACCACCGGGACGGTTTCCGCGGAGGAGCCGGGGCCGGAGGCAATTTACATAGAAGCCCCAAACGCTGCGGAGAAGATCACGGAAGCCGCGCCGAATGGCGGAACCCGGCAAAGCGGTATCGAGGGGGATGAAAACGCCCTGATCGAGACGGCACTGATCGGATACGCCGAGGAATACGGGGATGTGATGCCGGAGTGCCGGGTGACCTGGTACACCGCCAGCGCGGTGGAGTGTGGCAAGTCAGATGGCATTACAGCAACCGGATTCAAGGTAATTGAGGGCGCCACCATCGGCGTGGACCCGGGGATAATCCCGCTTTTGAGCGACGTATGCGTGGAATGGCCGGACGGGACACGGGAGTGGTACGTGGCCACCGACACCGGGGTGACCGGGGCGGCGGTGGACATCTACTGTGAGGACGCGGGACGTGCCGTCGCCAACGGCGTGAAGCAGGCAAGGGTGTACTGGGTACCGCCGGGAGCGATCTCATGAGGAAGACGGAGACCATCTTCTGGATTATCTCGTGCGAGGGACACACGGACGCCTGGGTCAACGCGCCGGACTGGCCGCAGGCGACGGTGGCCGCGGCGGAGTTCTGGGGCGTTCCATGGCGGGAGGTGGCCTCCCGCTGTGAGTGCAAGCGGAGAGAGAAAGCGCTGAAAGGCGTCTGCCCGAAGTGCCACCGTTTTTTCTACGGCGGGGCGGAAATCTGCGAGCCCTGCCAGAAGCAGATGGCTGCCGAGGAGCAGAACCTGCGGCAGTATCTGAAAAACAGGTACAAGCACCGCGCCAAAAGGGCGTGACCCGACGACAAGCGGGCGCAAGCCCGGGGAAGGAACTGCGATGATCAACGAAAAACGACTGATGGCCCGGATGCGGGAGATCTTCAAAACCGCCGGATACCGGGTTGGAAACATCATGATGAACGGAACGGAGTGGCTGATCGTCTCCACCGGCGCATGGCTGGTGCGGATACCGGCGGCCGACGTGGGCCGGGAGCTGAAAAGCCAGATCGTACTGCACACCGGCGAGCTGCCGGGCAAGCCGGTCATGGTACAGAAGGACTCCGGCGTTCAGATTCTGGTGGAGGGAGAGCTGCAAAACACAGTGAAGGAGCTGTTTTCCGCGCAGGACAGTCTGGAGACCTGCCACCAAACGCCGCTGACGCTGCGGGGAAAAGAGGTCTGGCAGGACGAGAGCGGGCACTGCTGCCTGTTCAGCGGGGATCTGACGGGGCTGGTGCAGGAGGAAGAGGACGCCCCTGTGGAGCGCCGGATGGGAAACCGGAGTATGATCCTGGACTGCGGCATGGGCTCCGTCTATATGATCGCGTCGGTCAGCCGGCCGGAGGAGCGGGAGCAGCTGGAGCACCTGAGCGGGTACGACTGGACAGGGGGCGGAGACGGATGAAGGAGACCCGCGAGTTCAAAACGGTCCACTTCTGCTGTGGTATTGGTGGCTGCTCGCTTGGAATGCAGCAGTCATCCGGAGAATACAAAGGCGTGAAAGGCACCTTCCGCACGCTTTACGGCGTTGACAATGATTCTGGCGCATGCAAGGCATACAAAGCCTTGACCGGCTCCAAAGCGGTGTGCGCCGATATGTTTGACCGAGAGCAGTACATACAGTTCCACGGTGCGGAGCCGCCCAAAGACTGGCACGCAATCACGCCTGAGGATCTGCGCACATGGGCCGGCGGCAAATATCCGGATGTGATATTTATTTCTGCCCCCTGCAAGGGATTCAGCAGACTGCTTCCGAATGCTGCGGCACAGAAGCCGAAATATAAGGCACTGAACAAACTTGCCCTCCGTTCGATATCGCTTGCAATGGGGGCATGGGGCGATGATCCTCCGGCGGTCATTATGTTTGAGAATGTTCCCGGAATTGAGACTCGCGGGGCGCGGCTACTGGCAGATATCAAGATGCTGCTGGGTATGTACGGATACGTCTTTCACGAAGGGCACCATGACTGCGGGGAGATGGGGGGATTAGGACAGAAGCGTATCCGGTATCTGATGATCGCCCGCAACCCCAAAAAGCTGCCGAGTTTCATTTATCAGCCGCCCAAACTTAAGCACAGGACCATCGGAGATGTGCTGGGGCTGCTTCCGATGCCTGGAGACACAGAGCGCGGTGGGAAAATGCACCGTCTCCCAAATCTGGCATGGAGGACATGGGAACGTCTGGCGCTCATTCCGGCTGGGAAGGACTGGCGGGCACTGAAGGATCTGAACCACACGCCGCAGAACGGGACGTTCCGCATCGTTCCATGGGATGCCACGGCGAACACGGTCACAGCAGAAGCCACGATGCCGAAAAATGCCAGCAGCATTAGTGTGGCGGACCCGCGCTGCACCCCGCATTACAACAACATATTGAAGGTGTGCAGTTGGGACGAGCCGGGCGCAGCCATTACAGGCGGCGGTGGCGTCATGTCCGGCGGATTATCAGTTGCGGACCCACACATCTCAGCAAAATGGAGCGGCGCGGGAAATTTCAAGGTCATGCTGTGGGACGAGCCCGCAAATGCAGTTACGGGCAGCGCCGACATCCATTCGGGAGCGGCGGCCGTTGCAGATCCTCGTATTCCAAACTCGGATGATCGCGGAGTCTGGATCATCATTGCAGCGGACGATACCTGGCATCGGCCCATCACAACGTTTGAAATGGCGATGCTGCAGGGCTTCCCGCAGATCACAAAAGGAAAGCCGTTCGAGCTTCCCGGCAATTCCGACTCCAAGTGGAGGGAGTGGATCGGCAACGCCGTTCCGGTGCAGGCTGCAACGGCCATCGGAAATGCGCTGCTTGCAACGATGCTTCCCAACTATGCAGGGGATTGGCACTGGGACGTAGACGGGAACGACCTGTGGGTGCTTCCCAGGAGCCAAGACTCCGAAAACAACACACAGCTGCGCGTATCTGTTCATGCGGCGGCGGAGAGGATGGGAACAACTTAATAATTTAAGGGGGCAAAAAAAAGTACGCCCCCGAAGGGACGTACAGATTTACGCATTTATCTATTGCGGAAGCAATCGCTGCAATAAACGGGGCGATCATCACGGGGCTGGAAAGGAACCTTACAGGGTCTGCCGCATCCAGCACACACAGCGTCGAACATCTGGCGCTCGCCACGGTCACCACCGCGAGAGTTACCCTTGCGGGCATCACGGCAGGATTTGCAGCGCTGAGGCTCATTGGTAAAGCCCTTTTCAGCAAAAAACTCCTGCTCATTCGCGGTGAAGGTGAATTCCTGGCCGCAGTCTTTGCAGACGATTGTCTTGTCTTGATACATGAAATACCTCTTTTATAATAGTTCGCTCAAAGGCGATGTTTTGATGATACGCTATTAAATTCAAAAAGTCAATGAAATACATTAGGAAAACTGGAAAATAAGTGCAGCCATAGAAAATGAGGTGCCGTCCAGGGTATCCCAGATACCGTGGACGGCGTGATAGAGGTATTACAGAAGACAATATACCGCATTGCGGGCGGATAGTCAAGTGCGAGCCCAAAGTAATCTGATCCTGATTCCGGAGGGCACAGGGATCTGCGAGAAAATTATCAAACTGAACAGATTGGAGACGTTCAATGATTCAGATGGAACCGAGGCCGGAATGCCCGGACATGTTTGATCCGAAGCGGAGTCATAAGACGCACTGGCTGAAAACGCTGCCGCCGCATTTCAGGGCGGTGCAGGAAGGCCGGAAGGATTTTGAGGTTAGGAAGGACGACCGAGGATTCGAAGTTGGGGACATCCTTGTGCTGCAGGAGTACATGCCGGAGCAGGATGCCCGGACTGGCAATGAGATCGTGAAGCGGGTGAAGTATCTGATTCGGGATCCGGAATTCTGCAAAGAAGGCTATGTGGTGATGGGACTGGAGGATGTGAGGACTCCGGAGCGTGCTACCTATTGGGAGAAAAAGAAGTTCGTGGAGGGTCCGCTGCAGGAGCTGTGCCGGGCGGCGGCGGGGCAGGTTGTGAAGCTGGATTACATCGCGGTGGATCGGACCTGCAGAGTGACGGACGAGCGGGTGACGGTGCGGCTCGGCGGCGGGTATCCGCTGTACATCAACGTAGCCGGGAACAGTCTGCTGGCCATCGCGGCGGAAGTGCTGCGGGCGATCTGCTGAGGAGGAGACTATGACGAAAGAAAAAACGAAGCGGATGAGTTCCGCAGGAAAAGGGAGCGCTGAGATGAAGAATACGGGGATTGTCCGACAGCTGGACGAGCTGGGCCGGATCGTGCTGCCGAAGGAGATGCGCACGAATCTGGGCATGGAAGAGCGGGACCCCATTGAGATTTGGGCACAGGGCGACGCCATTCTGCTGCGCAAGTTCCGGGTGGGCTGCGTGTTCTGCGGGAGCGGGAAGCAGGTGCGGCGGTTCATTTATCACAAAGACGCCGGAGAACTGGTTCCGGCGGAAGACGGAAAGGGAATTCCGGTCTGCCGGCGGTGCGCAATGTCGGCGGCGGAGCGCATGGAAGAGACACCCTTTGAGGAGCCCGAAGAGGAGGAAGACCGCTATGGTGGTTGATCGGGACGAGACACTGGGCTGGCTGCGGAAAGAAGCCGGAAGCCTTGCCGGTGAAGTGAATGCGCCTTATCGGAATCACTTGACTTCAGCGGCGGAGCTGATCGAGATGCAGGCCAACGAGCTGGAAGCCCGCGCCCAGCAGGTGAAGGAACTGGAGGTAAGGGCACAGAAGCTGGCCCGGGAATCGGAACATCTGCTGACGCTGCACGCGGAGTGCCTTGTTCCGCAGGAATATCTGGTGGAGGGCGGTATGGCAGCTGCGGGAGAACAGCTGCGCGGCGAAATCATTCGGATGATGATACAGTGCGGGGCGCTGTCCATGGAAATACGGCCGGACATTATACACGGTGGAAAGGTCTGCGCCGGGAAGGCCACGGTGTATGCCCTCAAATCCCCTGTGATGGCGGGAAAGGCCAGCGAAACGGGAGGGGGCGAAGCGAGGGATTTGGAGCTTGCCCCGACGAAGGGGGAAAAGTCATGAAACTTCCGCGGTACTGCCGGGACTGCTGCTTCCGCGCCGGGGAGACCGATGCCTACACCTGCGGGTATGCGCTGATGACCGGCAGAACGCGGATGGCACAGCCGGCCGGGGCCGGGTGTACATACAAAGCGAAGGGGTCGCGGTATCGGGAGGACACGGTGCCGAAGGATCTGCTGACAGCGCTGAAACGGAAGAAGCAACCGCCGAAGCCGGTGAAGAAATGCGTGCTTCCGGCGGAAAAGATGCCGAGGAAAAAGCGGGGCTGCACCAAGATCCGGGAGGCGGCCTGCATGGAGCTTTACCGCACCGGACTGTCGGACGCAAAGATCGCGGCGGAACTGGGCGTGAGCAAGGACGGAGTGACCAAATGGCGCCGGAGAAACGGACTGACGGCGACAAACACGAACCGAAAGGAAGGAGCGGAACAGATGGCAAGTAAAAAGACTATACAGACAGAAGGGGCCGGAAAGAAGAATCCGGAGGTCAAAGGAGAAGCCCCGTGGGGGGACACGGAGCAAGTGCCCGCCCAGAAGCTGCGGGAGTGGGCAAGGGAGATGCGGGGCGAGAAGGAAAAACTCCAGGCGGATCTGGAGAGGGCGACTGCCCGGGGCGATGAACTGGAGGCACAGAATCGCCAGCTGCGGCAGAAGCCTGCGGAGGGCAGCGAGGCGGTCTGCGAGAATGCGGGTCCGGAGATGGCGCTGCCGGTGCTGACGGAGCTGCTGGGAAAGATCGCCCAGGGCTGGCCCACGGCGAAACTGAGCGGGAATCCCGGTGCGTGCCGGGCTCTGGCGCTGCATGTGACATACGGTGGAGACGGAAAGGAGCGGAACGTGGAGGTACAGCTTCTAACCTAAGGCAAAGAGGGAAGCGCGAAAGCGCTTCCCTCTGGGGCTATCCGTGAGGAGAGCGTGCAGAGCAGCGGCGATGAAATGAAAGGGGGGCGCCCCAACGGCGTCAGCCGGAGAGGGGAGATCATGCAGAATCTGCGGAATCCGAAAGAGTACATAGAAAACAACCTCATGATCCGGAACAAGCGAAATCAGATTGTTCCGCTGATTCTGAAGCCGGCACAGGTCAAGCTGTACAGCGCCATCCGGGAGGAACACGCGGCGGGGCGGCCGGTGCAGATCATCATCCTGAAGGCGCGGCAGGAGGGCTTTTCCACGGTGACGGAGGCCATGATGTTCCAGGACAGCGCCACCCGGGAACTGGTGCAGACCTTCATCATTGCCCACCGGGACGACTCCACGGCGAACCTGTTTCACATGAATAAACTGTTTTATGACTGCCTGTCCGCGCCCATCAAGCCCATGCGGAAGAACTCCAACGCGAAGGAGCTGGTATTTGAAAACCCCACCAAAAAAGCCGCTGAGAAGGAGGGGAACCCGGGGCTGCGGTCCAGAATCCGGTGCGTCACCGCCGGCGGCGGGGGAGTGGGCCGAAGCGATACCCTGACCAACGTACACGCATCCGAGTTTGCCTTCTGGCCCGGGGACAAGATGTCCACGCTGACCGGCATCCTGCAGGCAGTCCCCAACGATCCGGACACCATGGTGATTATTGAGTCCACGGCCAACGGCTACAACGAATTCAAGGATCTGTGGGACGGCGCGGTGGCGGGAACCAACGGCTGGAGACCTCTGTTTTTCGCCTGGTTCGAAGATCCGGACTATCAGATGAAGGTGGAACCGGGAACGGAATGGACAGACGAGGAGCGTGAGCTGCGGCGGGTCTATCACCTGACGGAGGAGCAGCTTTCCTGGCGGCGGTGGGCCATCAAGCACAAGTGCAACGGCGATGTGAACTTATTTCATCAGGAATACCCCGGATGCCCGGAGGAGGCGTTCCTGTTCTCCGGGACGCCGTTCTTCAACAACGAGAAGATTGTGCTGTATCTGGCCCAGGCGCTCAAAACCGAACCGGCGGCGGTGGGGGCGTTCTCCTATCCGGAGCCGTCTGCAGAGGGTGGGAAGCCGGTGGGCTGGAAATGGAGGGCCGACCGTCGGACGGGGTACATCAAGGTATGGAAAAAGCCGGAGTCGGGTGTGCCCTACGTGATCGGCGCGGACACGGCCGGAGACGGCAGCGACCGGTTTGTGGCATGGGTAATCGACAACACCACGGGAAAGCAGGCGGCGGAGCTGTGCTTCACCAAGGGCTCCATTCTGTTCACCCGGCAGCTCTATTGCCTGGGGCTGTGGTACAACACCGCGCTGATCGCTGTGGAGACGAACTACAACTCCTATGTGAGCATGAAGCTGGAGGAGTGGCACTATCCAAAGCTGTACATCCGGGAGGAGAGCGTGGACAGCTACACCCACCGCCTGTCCCGGAAGTACGGATTCCAGACTACCAGCAGGACCCGGCCCGTAATTCTGGAAAGCCTGCAGACGATCATGGACGAGGCCCCGGGCTGGGTGGCCAGCGCGGAGACGCTGCGGGAGATGCTGCACTTTGTATACAACGAGGAGCGCCGCCCGGAGGCCGAGGCCGGAGAGCACGACGACCGGGTGATGGCGGCGGCGATCTGCTATTTCTGCCGGAGCCAGCAGACCGCGCAGAGGGCGCTGCCGGGCGGGAAGAAAGTCGAGTGGAGGCCGGACCAGTACGAGGACTATTACAACGCCGACGAAGAAGGAAAGGCGTACCTGATTCAAGAATGGGGCAGTCCATGGTAATGCGTTAATACAAAACCTGCTGTGACGGGTCCATCAAAATATTACTGTAATCGGCGCTCCGGATAAACGTCCCGGCCTCGACACTCCGCGCTCTCCAGTCATACGTTCCGCGCATTTCAATCGGTATTTTGATGCCGGTATCTTCCTGCACAAATAAGGCGCGAAAGATACCTTTCTGGTGATAAGTCTGATTTGGAATGATCGGAACGTAATTATCGGATGGCTCGAAGTCGGAATTGAGCACAATGAACGGCTTAATCGGAATTCTGTAATTGACCCAGCCCAGCAGGCCTTTTTCTGCCTCCGGCGTTAATTCAAACCTGGCTTGCCCCAGAAATTTTCCGGTTTCATATTCAAAAGCGTCTACGACTGGATTTATGATCCGGGTATACATCACGGCATCCACTCCTTTGTGCAAGTATATTCCGTGGTTCGGGGGATGAGAACGCGATGCAGAAGGGCAGACGGCCGAATGGAAACCAGAGTGTCAATGGAACGATAATCACAGCGCGCGGCCTGCCGGCTGCGCCGGGCGTGGAAGCACGTCCGCAGGGTTTCCTCCTGTAGAGACTGCCGGGCGCGTCCTGTTTGCAGGGCGTCCGGCGGAGCTGGCAGACAGATCGATAAAACAGAATTAAAAATGGCGCCCATCATTACAATGAGCGCCATTGAATCGTAAAAATGAGCCGAGTTGCAAACCTCAGCAGTGTTCGTGGTCATGGCCATTATCATTGCCATTATTCTGATTGCAACCTAGCAGATTGCAGATGCGTTGACGTTCGCAGCATACGCCCTGCTTATAGCCTTGCTTACAGCCTTGCTTACAGCCAGCGGAGAATCCGGCATCATAACATTTAGAACATGGGTTCTGGCATCCACAAGATTCCTGGTCATTGCAGCACATAATTTCACCCCTTTCTATCAAGAGGACATTACAGTCTATGCGATCCCGCCGAGTATGTTTCTATTGTGGGGTTGGATTGTACATCGGGGCCCGGCTCTAAGTACAAATAGAGTCTCTGTTTTCTTAAAAAAAGGGCGGCGGGCCGCTTAAAAAGCAGCCCGCAGCCATCAGTCATCGCCTCGCGTTAAATTTTCGGAATAGTCCATCAAGCTCTCAAGGGAATTGACATTTTGGGCTCGCGTGCTGATCTGATCCTGGACATAGTCCTGAAGTCCATCAAAATACTCCTGGGCAACTGGATCGTTCTGCAAAAGAATGTGCAAATCAGGAAACTCCTCCATGAAATCACCTCCCGGATAGTCTTCCCGCAGATCATGGCTTTATGATGGGATTCGCTCTTTCATTGGTCTTTTTGGCCTTGCCTTGGAGTTCAGGAACCGGGGGCACCTCGTTTTTCGGAAAATGCGCCTTATGATTGCTCTCCGTTCCATGGGGCTCTTCCGGGTTCGGACGGCGCATTCCTGCTTTTGCCATATACATCACCTCGGAAACAGTGTTCCCCAATGAGATAACAGCAATGCGAGATTCCTTATTCAATCGCAAAGAACGTACGCGCGTTCTTTGCGGGGCCCTTAAGGGGCTATCTCTAGGGGAAATTACAAGAATATGGGAATTTACCATAGAGGGGCCTGCGGAAACGATGCGCAGGGAAAGAAAAAGCAAGGCGGATCGCGCGGAGATGCGCGACTATGATTTTTATTTTACGCGGGAGGGGATCGGCATGGCAAAGAGCATGGCGCGGATTTACAAGAGCGGGCTGACGGCAGAGATCTCAAAATTCTGGGCGGCGGATAACCAAAAACCCAGATCATCCAAAACCGCAAAGAGTTCCGCCAACAAAAAGGACGCCAACGGCAACCAGGCGATCCGGCAGCTGGCCCGGATCCTGAATGAGAACTTCTGGCGGCGGGATTATCTGCTGACGCTGCACTACGATCCGGAGGGGCTGGAGCGGGTGGGCGGTAATCGGGACGAGGGGGACCGGAAGATGATGCTGTTCGTCCAGCGGATGGTGGGAAAATATCGGAAGCGGGGACTCATCTGCCGCTATGTGGCCATGACCAGCGAAAAGTCCAGCCGCACCCTGGAAAAAGCCCGTCTGCACCACCACATCGTGGTGTCCGGGGATCTGATCTCCAAGCCGGAGAGGAGAGAGGAGTACCTGCTGGCCGGGAAACCCATTAGCCAGGCGTGGGGATTCGGCACCGTGGACTGCCAGCAGCTGCGCGCCGAGGACGATCACACCGGACTGGCCGTGTATCTGTGCCGGCAGGCGGGCTGCCGGGCCAACGAGCGGAGATGGCACCCGTCCCGGAATCTCAGAAAACCGGAGTGGCAGGATGTGGAGCTGACGCGGGAGGGGATTGCCGAGTACAACCGCCACCGGCGCCGCGGAATGCCGCTTTTGAAGCTCAACGCGGACGGCAAGCTGGTGACGCCGCCCAAGTGCAGCACGCTGGAGGACGGCGCGTACATACCCGCCATCGGGACACATTACCTGCGCTTTCTGATGCCGGAATACCGCACCGCGGAGAGAACAACGGAAAAGAGGCGGCGGGACCTGCTGCCGGCGATCCCCGCCGGTCGGAAGGGAGGGGGAACGGCGTGAGCTGTTTCAAGAAGCTGCCGGGGGTGCGGCTCCCGGAACGGAGGCAGGGCCTGATTCGATTCCTGTGCCTGAACATCGAGGAGCAGCCCATGTGGATGCGCCAGAAATTTGAGCGCCTGTGCATTGCGTGTGGGGGCCTGCATCACTGCGCCCTGCGGGAGGTCATGACCACGGAACGCACGGTGGAACAGGTGGGACATCAATACCGCGTTGATCCGGGGACGCTGTATAGACTGCGGAAGGCGTTTTATGAGGCATGGTAGGCGCATACTTTCACATGCGTTCACAGTTTGTTCACAAGGCCGTCGAGAGGCGAAAAACCGGAATCCGTTGCGGGGCAATGGTTTCCGGTTTTGCATTTTCCTGATAACTGAGGGGTACACCCTGCTACACTATTTTCAGGGGGAAGAAAACGCGGCGGAAGGAAGGCGGTGCACTGTGGCGAAAAAGGACTGGACACGGGAGGAGCTTTCCGGGCTGAGCATGGAGCGGCTGGAGCGGCTGCTGAACGACCGGTAGCGTCTGTTCGTGCAGGAGTACCTGCGGGATCTGAACGGGACAAAGGCGGCAATCCGGGCGGGTTACTCCGAGAAGGATGCCGCCAGCACCGCGTGCAAGCTGCTGCGCCGGCCGGAGATCGGGGCGTACCGGGATCGGAAGATCAAGGAAATCTTTGAATCCCGGGGGATCACGCCGGAGTTTATCCAGCTGAGCTGCTTTGAGATCTATTGCCGGTGCATGGAAAAAGAGCCGGTGATGGCGTGGGACACGAAAACCGGGACCTGGCAGCCCTCCGGCGTGTGGCAGTTTGACGCCAAGGGCGCACTGAAAGCCCTGGATCAGCTGGCGACAGTGATGGGCATGAAGCGGCCGGAGGACACGGGGAAGGGCGCCGGCGAGACGGTGGAGACGACAAGGGGGAGAAGGAGTATCGGCAGTTCAGCCGCTGGGACTTTTTAAAGCAGGACGACGCGGGGCAGTGGTACTGGAATGACCGGTTTTTATTCAGCTGTGACAGCTCCGCCCCGCTGGCGGGGGACCGGGAAAAGCTGTGGCAGGAGAACCGCATGAACCTGCAGCAGGGCGCGTATGGACCGCCCGCGGAACTCCAGAGCCTGATTCTGTTTTGGGAGATCATGGAGCGGGAGCACTACCCCATGGCCTCCATCGCCAAGAAAAACCTGCAGGAGCTGCTGGAACAGCAACGGCAGGCACAGCAGGCAGCGATGCAGGCGGCGATGGCGGGCGGAATGCAGACCGAACAGAGCCCAACGGAGCAGAATCCGGCGGCGGAACAGTTTCCAGCAGCGGATCAGACAGGAGGGATTGCGCTATGAAATGCCCCAAATGCGGAATGGATGCGATCATCAGCAATTCGCGGAACGCGGCGGAGGGAGACAACAGCCCGGACACCCAGACCCGGTTCTTCCGGGTGCTGACCTACCGCTGCCGGAATAGGCAGTGCGAGGTCTGCGGCAAGGAGATCGGGCAGGAGCGGCTGGAACAGCCTTTGAGCTGACAGACCGCCGAAAGGCGGAGGCGATAGAAACGCCGGGGCGGCGGAAAAGCCCGGAATTCGGAGGAAAGGAGGACTCACCATGGATCAGAAAGGAAGCTACACCGGCTCCATCAAAAACAGCGGGAGCCAGTTTGTTCAGGCCCCTCTGGGTGGGGCGGATGCCAAGAAGGGCACCGTGAAGCACACCGGCGGAGACCTGCGCCAGGGCACCAAGAGCAGCAAGTAACACAAATTTCTCCCCGACGCAGCCCAGCGAAGCGGGTGCGGAGGGAGAGGAGGGGCAACGGAGCGGCACGAGGCCTGCCCACAGGGCGGGGCGAGCAGAGCGAAGTTTGCCCCGACGATGACGCCAGGGCGGCGAAAAAGCCCGGAGGATATTATTATGGCAATGGATCAGCAGTACGCCGATGTTTTCGGCGAATATGACGACGGCACGGAGAGTGCCGACGAAACCGGTGAAAACGGGCAGGGAACCACCGAACCTGCGGAGGGAGAACCCGGAGACGATTCCGTCACGGGAGACGGAGACCGGGGCGAACCGGCAGCGGAAGGCGCTGCAGGTGACGGACAGGAGGACGCCGCAGGCGACGGCGAGGATGGAGACGGCGGTGACGGCGAAACAGCCGCACAGCAGACGCCGGAGGAACGGCACCGGCAGGCGGCAGCCAGACGGCAGCGGGAAGATGCGGCCCGGGCGGCGGCGGAACAGGCCAGGATCGACAAGGTATACGCCGACATGTTCACCGGGCAGACGGACCCGTTTACCCACAAGCCCATCACCACCGAGGCGGAGTTTAGAGCCTACAAAGCGGCACAGGATCGCCAGAACGAGGAAAAAGCCCTGGAGGATGCCGGGATCAAGCCTGAGGTGCTGGAGCAGCTGGTGGACCGGAGGGTGTCGCAGCATCCGGAGATCCGAAAGGCGCAGGAAGCCCTGGCGGCGGCGGAGGCCGAGCGGGCGAGAGCTGTGGAACAGCAGGTTCAGGAGGCCATCGGCACCCAGCTGAAAGCCATTCAGGCGGTGAACCCGGCGATCAAGTCTCTGGAGGACATCGCGGCCATGCCGACAGCGCCGGCGTTTAACCGGTATGTGCAGCAGGGACTGGGGCTGGAAGACGCCTACTATCTGGCGAACCGGGCCGAGATCGAGAGCAAAAAGACCGCGGCGGCAAAGCAGGCCGCCATCAATCAGACGAGAAGCAAGGGCCATCTGGACAGCGGCGCCGGCGGAGCAGCCAACGCTGTGGTGGTTCCTCCGGAAGAGGTGGAACTGTACCGGGCAATGATGCCGGGCGCCACCGACGAGGAGATCCGCAAGGACTGGGAGAAGTACCAGAAAGCCCTGCGATAAGGAGCGCAGAGCGCGACCGCGGCGGATAGCCGCGTACAAGCGTTCGTGAACCTTGCCGCAGGCCGGATTCACTCCGGCCGTTGCGGTGGAATCAAAACAGGGATCCCGGCGGGCAAGCCCGCTGGGAGAAAGGAGCAGGAAAATGTTTTGCATCAAGAAGATGGACACGGGGCTGAGCGCTCCGTTTGACTACCTGCCGGGAACGGCGGCGGAGGCGATTGTGGCCGGCGAGGCGCTGGTGCTGTCTGCGGGGAAGCTGACCAAGTGCGGCGCCACGGCGACACCCGCGTTTGTGTCGGTGGGCCCGGTGAACGCCGACGGCATCGTGCCGGTGGTGAAGGTGCAGCCCTATATGGAATTCGCCACCACCCTGAGCGCGGCAGGGGCGGCCCTGAATCCGGGCGACAAGGTGACGCTGTCTGCCGACGGTCTGCAGATCACCGCCACCACCACCAGCGGCGTGGCCGCCATTACCCGCATTGACGACACCGCCGTTGGCGGGGCCGTGTGCGTGAGATTCTAAGAGAGGAGCGATTACAATGGCATATTGTACGGTCAGCATTGCGGGGGCGCAGAATGACTCCCGCTTCGGCAAGTCTCAATTCCCCATCAAGTCCTTCATTGAAAAAAAGGGTGAGGGCTTCGAGCAGCAGAGCCTGCTGAAAAATCTGTTTCGGATGGACCCCTCCAGCAATTTCGGTGAGAAGTACACCGGTGAAACCGCCATGGACGACTTCGAGCCCGTGGGCGAAGGCGGAAACTATCCCACCACCGGAACGGAGGAGGGCTACGATCAGACCCTGGTGCACATGACCTGGAAAAACCGCTTTACGGTGACCCGGGAAATGGTGGATGACAACAAAATCGGAGACATGCGCAAGAAGGCGAACAAGTTCATCACCGCCTATGACCAGACCCGGGAGAAGTTCGGCCGGGCGCTGTATGTGGGCGGACTGACCGGAAACACCATGAGCTACGGCGGAAAGACCTTCAAGTGCGGCTCCGCGGACGGCCTGGCGCTGTTCTCCAAGGTCCATCCCAACAAGGTGAACAAGAAAACGCAGAGCAATCTGTACGCCGACGCCTTCAGCCTTGACGCTCTGGGCAAGATGGAGACGGCCATGCAGAACACCAAGGGCGACAACGGCGAACTGCTGAGCGTGACGCCGGACACCATCTGGATTCCCAATGACGCCGTGCTGAAGAACACCGTGTTTGCCGCCATCGGCGCCGACAAGGATCCGGCAACGGCCAACAACGCCTACAACTATCAGTATGGCCGGTGGAACATCATGGTGGACCCGTATCTGACGCTGATGCTGGCTATGCTGGGCATCACGACCTACAAGCCCTGGTTCATGCTGGACTCCAGGTTCCTGACCGATCAGGACGGGGCCGTGTTCCTGGACCGGACGAAGTTGGATGTGACGTCCGTCGTGGACAGCAGCAACGACAACAACATCTGGAACGGGTATGCCCGGTTTACCGGCGGCTTTGTGGACTGGCGGTTCATCGCGGCGGGCGGCGTGACCGGCGGAAGCGCCCTGTAAGGCAAACATACTTAACAGAAAAACGCCCGGGGGAGACGACTCTCCCGGGCGTTCTTGGAAAGGAGCGGCCCTATGAAGTGGGGTGAGCTGAAGCTTCTGACGCTGCAGATCATGTTTTCCAATGATGCCGCCGCGCTGAGCGTGGACGACAGCAATCAGACCTATGTCAACGCCATGCCCGGCGTGGCCAACGCAGCAATTTTGCAGGTGGTGCAGGTGGGACTGCCCATCCGAAAGAAGTTCACCGTGGTTCTTTCCGGAGATGTGACGGAGAGCGTGACGGGAAGCGGATCCCTGACGCTGCCGGTGGCGGATGTGCTCTATAAGATTCCCGTGCCGGACTACTGCGCGGACTTCCGGGCGCTGGATCCGGGTCAGATCTATCTGGAACGCTATGGGGAGTACGGACTGGCGGACGACTGGAGCGTGGAAAACGAGGATACCTTTGTGATCCGCGGCGATACGGCGGGAACCTACACACTGTACTATCTGGCGCTGCCTACGGCGCTCACAGCTAACACGGCGGACGATGCCGATTTGGGAGTGCCGGAAGAGATTACACGGATTCTGCCCCTGTACATGGCAGGAGAGCTCTACAAGGACGACGACATCTCCATGGCGGTACAGTACCGCAACGAGTTTGAGGATGCCCTGACAAAGCTCCAGTATGACCGGCAGCGGCGGCAGGGCGGCGGCTCCGGGAGCTACCGCAACACCACCGGCTGGTGGTAAGGGAGCGCGGGGCGCGACCGCGGCGGGGAGCCGCGTACAAGCGTTCGCGGAGCGAATCTTGCCGCAGGCCGGATTCATTTCGGCCGTTGCGATGCAATCAGAACAGGGCTCCCGGCGGGCGAAGCCCGTTGGGAAGGAGGGAATAACATGGCCACATTCAAAGTGCCGGACGGGCCGGACAAGTACACCTCCGTCCAGGAATATTTCCGGGGCGTGGATCTGAACAACAGCCCGTCCAACGTGGATCCGTCCCGGTCGCCGGCAGCGCCGAACATGATCCGGGATCAGGTGGGAAAGGTGCGCAAACGGATGGGCTACACCACCGTGGCCACGGCGCCCAACGCGGGCAGGATCAACGGCGTGTTTACCCTGGGGGAGGAGCAGCTGATCCACGCGGGAACGAGCCTGTACCGGAGAAGCGGGGCAGAGTTCACCGCGCTCTGCACGGATATGGCGGACACGATTTCCAAGGGATTTGTATTCGACGAGAAGCTGTACCTGCTGGACGGGGTGCATTTCCGGGTGTATGACGGGACCGCGGTGAGCCTGGTCAGCGCGGCGGCGTATGTGCCCACAATCATCATCAGCCGGGCACCAACGGGCGGCGGAACCACCTATGAGGCGCTGAATCTGCTGGGAACGAAGTGGAAGGAGTCCTTTTTGGGGACGGCGTCTGCCACCGAGTATCAGCTGACCACCACAGGTCTGGATGCGACAGCTGTAACGGCGGAAGTGCTGAACAGCAGCGGCGTGTGGGTGACAAAAACCGAGGGGACGGATTTCACCGTGAACCGGACAACCGGCGTGGTGACCTTCACCACAGCACCCGGCGCCCCGACCGTGACGGGGATGGACAACGTTCACATTACGGCGGCCAAGACCCGGGACGGGTATCTGGCCAACATAGACCAATGCACCGTATTCTGCGTTTACGGCGTGGGAGGGGCGGCGGACCGGGTTTTTCTTTCGGGGAACGCCGACAAGCCGGGCTTTGACTGGTACAGCGGCTATGAGGATCCCACGTATTTCCCGGATACCGGATACACCAAAATCAGCCGGGATGGAAGCGCGGTGATCGGGTACGCGGTGCTCTCCAACACGCTGGCAACATTCCTGGAGAACTCGGACGACGGGCGGAACGTACTGGTGCGCCAGGGGAGTCTGGACGACGACGGAGAGGCTGTGTTCAAGATCACCAACACCCTGATCGGGGAGAGCGCCGCGGCGCGGCACAGCTTCGCCTATATGGGCAAGGAGCCTCTGTTCCTGACCCACGCCGGCGTCTACGCCATCACGGTAGAGGATCTGACCGGCGAGAAGTACGCCCAGGAGCGCAGCTTCTTCATTCGGAGCGCTTTGCGGGAGGTGGCTGCGCCCTTTAACGCCTTCGCCTGCGTGTACCGGGATTTCTATGTGCTGGCGCTGGACGGGGATCTGTACCTTCTGGACGGGCAGCAGAAAACCTACGAGAAGAACAATCCGTACAGCACCTATCAGTATGAAGCCTATTTCTGGCCGGGGATCAGCGCCCGGGTGCTGTGGGTGGAAGAGGACGCGCTGTGCTTCGGCCGGGCGGATGGGGCCATCTGCCGCTTTGCCACGAACGTGGACGCACAATCCAGCTACAACGACAACGGCGCGGCCATCGAAGCCTACTGGGAGACCAGCGACTTCGACGGCAAGGTGATGTTCCGGGCCAAGACGATCACGGCCATTGCGGTGCGGCTGGCGGCGGCGGCCCAGACCGGCGTGAAGGTATTCGCCCTGAATAAAGGCATCTGGGCCCAGTGCTACGATGCCGGGAGCAAAGCCCGGTATTTTGATTGGAGCTACATTGATTTTTCCAAGTTCGTGTTCTCCACGGATCGGACGCCCCACACACTGGTGGGGAAGGTGAAGCTGAAAAAGGTGGACAAGGTCCGCTTCCGGCTGCAGAACACAGAGAAAAACGAGCCGTTCGGCATCTACTCCTTCGGTCTTGAATGGAAGGAGCCGGGCGGAAACTACAAAAGGTAGGTGAGACCATGGCACTTCAAAAAATTACCGACGCCCAGATGGACGCGGCAGGCGTCGCCGCGGCGCCGGACATTCTGGAGGGGTCGCCGGCAACCGTCAAGGCGATTTTTGACCGCCTGGTGCGCAGCGTGGTGGCGACAGCCTTCAACGCTCTGGCGGATCAGCTGACGGCGGCGGGGGTGGAATCCCTCGTGCAGCACGGCACAGACAGCATCAAATACATCCGGCTCAATGCCGACGGGGCCATCGAAACCTCGGCGGACGGCAGCACCTGGACAGTCACCGGTTCCTCGGGCCATCTGATCTATGACAAGGACGGGAATTTCATCACCCAGCGGGCGCGGATGAAGTTTGCCAACGCCACGGTGACGGACGACGGAACCTACACGGTGGTAAACGGCATCAAGGGAGACACGGGAGCCACGGGGGCCACCGGCGCCACAGGACGGACGGCTACCATCACCATCGGCAGCGTGACCACCGGCGCGGCGGGCAGCGCGGTGACGCTGGAGAACGTGGGAACGCCCCAGGACGCGGTCTGGAATCTCTCCATCCCGAAGGGTGACAGGGGCGCGGCCTGGTATCCCACACTGGACAGCCTGGGAACCTTAACGTTTGCCCTGTCGGACAGTGCGATTGCACCCCCGGCCTACAACATTCGAGGCCCACAGGGCCCCCAGGGTGTACAGGGAGCCACAGGGGCCAAGGGAGAGCAGGGCCCCCAGGGCGTGCAGGGTACGCAGGGACCGCAGGGGGCAGCAGGCCCGCAGGGAGCCGTGGGACCGGCAGGGCCGCAGGGAGCCCACGGGCCACAGGGAGAAAAGGGAGACGACGGCGCGGACGGAAACAGCTTTATGGTGAAGGATCTGTTTGCCACGCTGGCCGCGCTGAAGGTGGCCCATCCGACGGGAAGCGCGGGAGACGCCTATGCGGTGGGAACCGCTGCCGATAATGTGATTTACCTATGGGGTGTGGATCAAGCAGACTGGAGAGACATCGGAGCCCTTCAGGGTCCGCAGGGTCCCCAGGGGCCGGCAGGTGCTCAAGGACCCATTGGACCGCAGGGTGATACCGGCGCGCAGGGACCACAGGGCGTACAAGGAATTCAGGGACCGCAGGGAACAACGGGGGCACAGGGATCCCAGGGAATCCAGGGATCCGCAGGCGCGGACGGAAAAAGCGCCTATGCATCGGCGACGTCCGCAGGGTACACCGGGACGGAGACGGCGTTCAATGCTTCTCTGGCGGGGATCGACAACAAGGCTGATAAAAAAGTCCCCACAGCGGCGGGGAACCTGGCAACATTGGACAGTGCCGGGAACCTGGGAGACAGCGGGAAAAAACCGGGAGACTTGGCAGCCGCTTCACACACCCACACCAAGAGCCAGATCACAGACTTTCCCACATCCATGACACCGACGGCACACAAGAGTACCCACGCAACCGGCGGGACGGATGCGCTGACGGCGACGGACATCGGGGCGGCGGCGGTAAGCCACATCCATGGCAACCTCACTTCCGACGGTAAAATTGGCGGCGTGGCGTTGGACACTAAGCTGGTTCAGCTGGTATCCGGCGCGCTGACGACGCTGGACGGGACGGCTGTTTCAGGTGGCTTGTGGACAAAATTAGCAGAGTTTACCACGGCGTCAGGGAATCCGGTTAACATTGATATTTCCAGTGCGGTGTGGGACAGGACTAAATACAGCAAGTTGAAAATTTGCTTCGATGCTTGCGTTGATACAAATGTGGATGAGGAATACCTATATATGCGATTTAACAGTGTGTCCAGTAATCGTTATCTCCTATATAGGTATGGATCCAATACTAATTATTCTACGTCCTCATCGGCTATAGGCTCTATAAATCTTGGAAACTTCGGAATGTCTGGGGCGCTCCAGAGCGTAAGCCAAAGGCATTTTGAGATCGATGTCGATTTCGAGTTGGATACAATCAACAGCAGCAACTATTACAATCTCATTGCCTTTGACTGCGTAAGTAATCAGCTGTACGTCGGTGGATCATTTGAAAAGTATCACGTTGGCGGCATGATGACAAATCAAAGCGCAGCAATCGTAGCGCCGCAAACTATGAATCTCATGAGCGGGAAAAGCACAATTTATTTCAAAAATATAACGCTTTTGGGGTGCAGGTAGTGGAAAGGACTGCAACATTTTTGACGCTGAAAGAGGGCATTGCTGTCGTTGAAGAATCTACATTAAATTTGCCGGACGATTATTTTGATTTGTCGCTGGAGGCCGTCCGCGCTGCCAAGCTGGCCGAGCTGGACGCGGCGGCACAGACGGCCATCACCGGAGGCTGTGATGTGGCGCTGGCCGACGGCACCACCGGTCACATCAGTCTGACGGCGGAGGATCAGATCAACCTGTCCACGGCCCAGGCGGCGGTGCAGGCCGGGGCTGCCGGGTACCCCTACCACCTGGACGGCGAGCTGTGCAAGATCTATGCGGCGGCGGACATCCTATCCATGGGCAAAGCGGCGGTGGCTCACATCCTCTACCACACCACGCTGTGCAACCATCTGCTGACCTGGGCGCGGCGGGCCGCGACGGCGGACGAGCTGGCGGGCATCACCTATGGGGCCACGCTGCCGGACGATCTAAAAACCAACATGGAGGCGATCATCAATACGGCGAGTGGGGAGGCGACAACATGATCGCTGACTTCGAAGGTGTGAAACCCGATCCTGACGATAAAGTGATTGCCACCAAAAATAAAACCACGGGGCAAACCGAGTATGTCGTGTTCATGCCGGGGCTTGAGCGGATGATTGCGATCAACGATGGGTGGCAGTTCAATGGCAACAAAAAGGCCCCGACATTCAGCCCGTCTCTGCTGACAAATGGAGGGGCTGGAGGTAGAGAGCGGAGCCACTGCTTTGTCCGTGACGGCATGGTACAGTTCCTGGGCGATTGCTCCCATGCGCTGGCCGGGAAAACGGTGGAACTTCCGGCAGTGAAGGACTGGCCGGAATGAGAGGTGAGAAAAATGCGGCGAGTGCTTAACCACATCCTGCCGTGGATTGCCGGAGGGGCGGTTTACGGGATGCTGGAAGTCCTCTGGCGCGGGCATACCCACTGGACCATGGTGCTGCTGGCAGCGGCGCTGTGCGTCCCCCTGGATCTGGCCAACAACCGCATGCCGTGGGACACGCCCCTGCTGCTCCAGTCCATTCTGGGCGGGCTGACGGTCACGGTGATGGAGCTGCTGGCCGGGCTGGTGCTAAACGTCTGGCTGGGGCTGGGCGTTTGGGATTACTCCCGGCAGTGGGTCAACCTATGGGGTCAGATCTGTGTCAAATTTATGCTACTGTGGTGCCTGCTGGCCGGGGCGGTGATCGTGCTGTTTGACTGGATGGACTACTGGCTTGGCAGCGGGGAGCGGCCGAGATACCGGCTTATTTAAATTTACAAAGGAGAGTGCAATCATGGAGAAGATTACTTATGTGAAAAACGGCGTACTGCTGGCGGCGGCATCCATTGGCAGCGTTCTGGCAAAAGCGCTGGGAGGGTGGGATGCTGCTTTGCAGGTACTCGTTGCGATGATGGCCGCGGACTACATCACCGGGATTCTGGTGGCCGCACTGTGGAAGAAGTCCAACAAGTCGGAGACCGGCGCGTTGGACTCGAAGGCGGGCTTCAAAGGGCTGTGCAAGAAGTGCGTGATCCTACTGCTGATCTGGATTGCCGCGCTGCTGGATCAGACCCTGGGCGTGACCTACACGCGAATGGCCGTGATCCTGTTCTTTGTGGGCAATGAAGGCCTGAGCCTGCTGGAAAACATGGGCTTGATGGGCGTACCCTATCCGGCCTTCCTGAAAAACGCTCTCGAGGCGCTGAAGGATAAGGGAGACCAGGGGAGCGCGGAGAGCGCAGAAAGCAGTATGGGGGCAGGAAAATGAAGCGCATTGAGTTGATCCCGCTGGAGAGGATCGACCGGCTGCAAATCTACATCAACATCCAAAAGAAGTCTATCCGACAGGTGAAGGAGGACGAGGGGGCGGACTACGCAACAAACCTGGTCTACTTCACCGGGGCTTGGAAAGCCACCTGCCAGCTCAAGAGCGGCGGGACGGTGTATGCGCAGGATCCATACAACTATGACGGGTTCGCCTGGGATCAGGGCGGGGACATTGCCATGGTGTCCCTGCCCACCCAGGGCGCAGAGAAGGAGAATTATTTCGCCTGCATGGGCGCCATCGCGGACGGGAAGGCCCAAAAGCTGTATTACCACTCGGATGTGGCGGGAAAGCGGGGAAGGATCGCCTTCGGTCTCACAACGGGCGGGGATCTGCTTTTGTATTGCTCCCATGACGGAACGGACGCCGACACGCCGGAGGGCGTGCGGGACGAGCTGGCGGCCCGCGGAGACGTCGTGAGCGCCGTGATCGGAGACGGAGGCACCAAGGCCGCGCTGATCGGTCCCAACGGCAGTGCGGAAGGCGCGGAGGACGTGGTGCAGAATATTCTGCTGGTCTATTTGAAAAAGGAGACGGACATGAGCGTAAAAACCTATTCCAAGTCAAAAAGCGGCAGTGTGAAGCTGTCGGCAAATTTCAAGGTGTCGGAGTTCGCCTGCCACGACGGCAGCGACACGGTGCTGATCTCGGAGGAGCTGGTGGCGTTGCTCCAGAAGATCCGGGAGCATTTCGGCAAAGCAATCACCATTAACAGCGGCTACCGGACCACTGCATGGAATACCAAAAACGGAGGCGCGCCGAAGTCTCAGCATCTGCTGGGAAAGGCGGCGGATATCACCGTTGCCGGCGTGACGCCGCTGGAGATTGCCCAGTATGCGGAGTTCCTGGGTGCCGGCGGAATCGGGCTGTATCAATCCTTTACCCACATTGATGTACGAGACGTCAGGACGCGCTGGGACAGCCGCACGGGAACCCAGACGGCTGTTTTCGGGTGGCCGGGGTATACGGAGACTACGGAGCTGGAAAAGGCGGTGGACAAGCTGGCCGAGGCCGGGATTATCGACAGCCCGGACTATTGGAAAGCCGGAAGTTACACCGCGAATGCCGTGCAGCTGCTGATTCAGAAGATGGCGGCGGCGGTCAGATGAGAGGAGGAACAAAGCATGTCTGTTGCAGCGGATAGCACTCTGAGTGCGGCGGCACAGCAGAGAATCAAGGAAATTACCCAGGCGGCAGTGAGCGGCAGCAAGACCTGGGCGCAGGCAAACCAGGAAGCCAACGCCGTCCGGTCAAGCGCGGGGGCGAATTATTCCGCCACGGCCAGCGGAGGGACCGTATCCGGCAGTGGAACAGGAACTGTCACACAGTCTTCTGCCACAGGAAAGGCAGCCGCCTCGCCAAGCATCACGGCAGACAGCGGACTGACCACTTCACAGCTGGCGCAAATCCAAAGTTACCGGGATCAGGCCAATAGCGGAAGGATCAACTGGGATACGGCCAACGCGGCGGCTAACGCCGTACGCATGTCTGCGGGCGGGTATACTGTGGATAAATCCGGACAGGCAACTATGTATCAGCCGAAACAGATCGAGTATCCCAGCTATGAGGCGTTTTTGGCCGCGTCTGGGTACGATCAGACGGAAGATAAAATAACAAAATCCATTCAGGCGAGTGTGGACAGCGCAATCTCCGGATACCAGAACCAGATCGACACCACCAACACGGACAGCGCGGAGCTGGCGCGACAGGCGTACATCGCCAAAATGCTGGGACAAAAAAATCTGGATCAGCAGCTGTCCGCCTCCGGCTATGCCGGCGGAATGGCGGACAGCCAGAAGATCCAGACGGAATCTGCATACCAGAACAACCTGACGAGCATCGAAAACCAGCGGCTTGCCACCGTGAAGGAACTGCAGACGGCCATTACCCAGGCGCAGCTGTCCGGAGATCAGCAGACGGCGGAGCAGCTGGCAAGCTATCTCCAGAACCTGCAGAGTCAGTGGAGCAGCTACGTCAACAACCAGAACAGCCTGAATGCGTCCCAGAGTCAATTCGATACATCGCAGGCGGCGGACAACAAGAGCACGGCTTACACCCAGGCGATGAACACCCTCAGCACGGGTGTGATGCCGGACAGCGCCACGCTGGCGGCGGCGGGGATCAACACCACGACGGCCGCGTTGATCCGGAATTACTACCTGAGCCAGGGGGCGGCGAGGACGACCGCGAGTGCTTCCGGGAGTGCAAAAAGCAGCGTTGCCAAGACATCCGGAAGCACTGCGAAAACCACAAGCACAACGGCAGCAGGAACGACAACAGCGGCAACAAGCACAACCGGTATGAACGATTCAGAGTTCACGGCATTTGCAAAAAGTATTGCCGCGATTTTGAGCGCTGGGAAGAGTGCATTGGCGTCAAGCAGAATTACGGCGATTCGAAATAAAATGTCGCAAGCGCAACAAAACACCATCAATGCCTTGCTGGAAAGGTACGGGTACTAAATGAAAACTTTAGACGAACGCTTGGCCGAGATGAAACAGAAAGGTGACCAGAGCAACGGAGACTCTCACAACTCGACAAGTTTGGACGCGCGCCTGAAAAAAATGGAGCGGATGGGAAACCGAAGCAATGGATTGAGTACAACAACCGGGACTGGGGCGCAGAACGCGCCTCAGTCCCTTGCGGCATCCAATGCCGCCCTCACCCACAGCGGACTGACCCGGGACGCGTTCGATTCCCGGGTGCGGTCCAACTACGCGGCGGCGCAGAAGACCGGCGCGCCCGTGCTGACGGGATCCTACGGCGGCGGAGGCGGCCGGGGCGGATTGACACAGGCGCAGATCCAGACCGGCGTGGAGCGGGCGGAAAGCGGAAAGAAGTTCTCCGGAACGGCGGGCGTATTCTCGGCCCCGAAACTGGTGGAAGGCGCGCTGGTGAAAGGAACAGACCAGGCCATGAGCGGTCTGACCAGCACGGCGGACTGGCTGGTGGGGCAGAACATCACCGGAGCTGGAAAGCTGTTGGGGCAGGACTGGAGCAACAACCCCGTTTCCGCCCTGAACCGACGTATGCAGCAGGCAAAAGAGACCAACGAAAATTATTTTGTCGGAAATGTGAAGGCCGGGGGAAAGGCCGCGGCGGCGGTGGACAAATATGGCACCATGACGTCGGCGGCGATCCCCCAGGCGCTTCTGGCGATGGCCACGGCCGGCGGAAGTGCGGCAGAGCAAGGTCTGCAGGCGGCGGCAAACTCCGGAGGGGCGCTGACAACACTCGGAACGGCGGTGAAGTCCGTGGCGAAGGACCCGCAGTATTGGCTCTCCTTCCTTCAGGTGGCGGGCGACAGCTACAAGCAGGCAAAGGCCGACGGAGCCAGTGACACCAAAGCAAACCTGTACGCCATGAGCAACGGCCTGCTGAATGCTCTGGTGGAGGTGGGAGGAGACACCGGAAACGGCGGTATTCAGGATCTGCCGAAGCAGATGCGGGCCGGTGGATCCACGCTGAAGAGCTGGATCTCTTCTATGGTGGAGGAGGGAAAGGAAAACGTCGTTCAGGGAATCATCGAGCGGGGCTTGCAGCGGGTGGTGTATCAGAAGGAAAATACCGCATTTTCTACCAGTGACCAAAATGCCATTCTGAATCCAAAGACGGCCGCTCAGGAGTTTGCCGGTGGTGCGATTGTAGGCGGTATCCTGGGCGGCGGGCAGATCCTCGGGGCAAAGGCTGCAAACGCCATCAGCGACGATATAACGCCAAAGTTAAAAACAGCGGATGAGTTCGAGCTTCAAAATGAAAAAGCCGCCACCGAAGTGACAGAAAAACCCGCAAAAGCAGTGCAGCTCCCTGCGGACGTCATCGCACAGCAAGAAAGAAATGTGGCCGCTTTGGAAAAAGCACTGGAAACACAGCGTGCCATTCACAGAAATCTCTATGCGGAATTTCGAAGTACAGATGCAGAAACAAGAAGGCCCGAACTGCTGGATGAGGCAATGAAAAATAAGAGCGCACTTGCACAGGCAGAGCGCGATTTGCAGATTGCACAAAACCAACTGCAGCGGCTTAAACAAAGGCAAGAGCAAAACGTTTTGGCCCGTGAGGCAAAAGCAAGGGCAATTGCGGAGGAAGCAAAAAAAGAAGTGCAGGCACGGGAAGCCGGTGAAGAAGCAGCACGGAAAGAAGCACAGGCAGCCGCGATTGCCTCCCGATTTAACGGTCGGTTTCTTACCGATGAGGCGATACAAGATATTGAAAAAACCGGTGCATTCCCGCAAAAAACAGCAGCATTGAAAGCTGCATATGAAGAGGCTAAAAACACACAGACACAGATCAGCAGCCTTTGGACGCAACTCAACCAAGCGGATTCGTTGGAGGATAGTATTCGACTAAAAAAAGAAATTGACCGTAAAACCGCCAGGTTGGATGGGCTGGCAAATGCGATCAAGACGGCACAGAAAGGGATGCTGCAACCTGTCAAAAATAGTGTAAAGCAAAATCCCATTGCATCGACTGAATATAAATCCTATCAGGATTCTTTGGCGACGGATCAGAATGCACCAGATCGCATGACGACGCAGGATTACGCCCGGCGTGCAGAGGACGCGCGCCTGAGGAAAATGGAGGCCCCTCCGGAGACGAAAACGGAGCCAGTCAGCCAACAGGACCAGGAGGAGCTAGGAACCCTGCTGAACGGAGGGAAAAAAGCCGAGAAGACCACTGTCACCACCAAAAAGGCGTTCAGCCAGCCCAGGACGGAAAACGCCATGGAGAAGCTGGGGATCAAGGTAGAGGGAGACATGGGAGACTATCGGAACACAGAATTCCTCCGGGAGTCGGAAAAAGCACAGAAAAAGACACAGTGGGCCATTCGGGAGGCAGAAAAACGCCTGGATCCCACCGCGGCGGAGAAGACGTTCGCAAAGGGAATTGCCGGGGGCATTTACTCTGCGGAGGACATTCCGTCCACTATGAACCGAGCGACCGTGCAGGAGCTGGCGGACTACTACGGGGCGGATACTTCAGCCAAGCAGTCCGGCGTGCAGCGGCAGAAGGCGAGAATCCGGGAGCAGGCGGACCAGATGGCGGAGGATTTTTTCAAGGATGCCGACAAATACAAGCCCATCTCCATGCTGAAAATGAATGAGCGGACACCGGAGCGGGTCATGCGGAGCACCTTCGGGGATACGCTGGGCGAGGAGATTAACAACGCCTATATTTATCCGGTACAAAAAAACGAGGCGGAAAAGGTGCGCTTTATCAACCGGATGCTGGACGCGGTACGGACCTTTCAGGGAAACGGCGGGAAAAACAGCCCGCTGACCAAAGAAGAGCGCGCGGTGGTGCAGCAGGTCATGGAGGACCGCTTCGTTCCGGAGACCATTGCCTCCATGGAAATGGGAGGAGACATCCGCTCCGCTGCCGAGAACATCACCAATGGGGAGGACGCCGGGGACGCGGCCAGGGAGTTCAGCCTGTCCCGGGAAGAAAAGGAACTGGCGGAACGGCTGAGCAGATGGACACAGAACCAGAAGATGCTGGAGAGCGGAAAACTGGATCAGACCAAGATCAACAACGCCGCCAAGGCCTACGCGGCGCAGTTCGACCTGTTTTATGAAGGAATCAACGACTTTCTTGTGGCCCACGGATATGAGCCCATTGGCTTCATCAAGGGATACGCGCCCCACATGCAGGGGGTGGACACCCAGAACAAGCTGATTTCCGCGCTGAAGTCTCTGGGGGTAAACACCGAAGTCAGCGAGCTGCCCACCTCCATCTCCGGAATGACGGCGGATTTTAAGCTTGGAAAGAGATGGAACCCGTATTTCCAGAGCCGTGTTGGTTCTCAGACGGATTATGATATCACAAAGGCATATGAAAGCTATGTCGGGTACCTGTCGGACGTACTGTATCACACGGACGACATCGCAAGGCTGCGGGGCGCGGAACGGTACCTCCGGAAGAATTTCGGCTCCGAGGAGCAGGCGGCCGCCATCGACCACGCCGAAGCGGTGCGGAACGCGAAGCCGGAGACGATTGAAACTCTCCTGCGAGACGCGGAGAAGATCAGGGGAAATACCAAGCTCAGCAGCGAGGACACCCGAGCGAAACTGGATGAGTACATCGATGACCTGTACGGAAACATTAAAAACATGAAGAAGTACGGGGAACTGGTCAAGTACCTGGACAACTACGCCAATATCCTTGCGGGGAAGCAGAGCATGGCGGACCGGGGAATGGAGTACACGGCCGGAAGAAAAAGCCTGAACTGGGGAAACAAAGTGATTTCTTCATTTGGACGGGCCCAGGTTTCCGGCAATGTGTCCTCTGTCCTCAACCAGACGGCCCAGCTGTCCCAGATTCTGGCCGAGGCAAAAGGAACATATGTGGCCAAAGCCGCGGCGGATCTGGCCAAAGGCACCGGGGGACGGATCTGGAACATCAAGAAAACGGAGCTGTTCAACCAGAGCGACCTGCTGACCGGGAAAAAGGGCATTGAGTATCTTACGGCAGATGACAGCAAGATCGACCGATACACCGCTGCGCTGTTCAAGCCGGCGGATATCATGGACGGCCTGGTCTCCGCGCTGGCAGTACAGAGCAAATACAATCAGGAAATCTCGCAAGGGAAAGCCCCGGACGCGGCCATGCTGGCAGCGGACAAATTCGCCACGGAAGTCATGGGCTCCAGGATGAAGGGTTCCCGGCCGCTGTCCTTCGAGAGTAAAAAGCCGGTCTCACAGATGATTCACATTTTTCAGGTGGAAGCGATAAACAGCTGGGAGCACATCTCGCAGGATCTTCCGGCCAGATACCGGGGGATCGCCGACCAGTATGGGAAAAAGGCGGCGGCCAGAGCCGTGGCCACGGTGGCAACCAAGGGGCTAATTTCCGCGTTTCTACTGAACCGCATCACCGAAGCGGCTTACGGCGGGACGCCGGCGCCGTTCGACCTGCTGGGATACATCACCAACTTTATCGCGTCGGGGCAGGGAATGAGCACCAACGCATGGCTGAAAAGTCTGGTTGACGCCGGGTGGAAAGCCGCGTTTGGAAAGGCGCTGTTTGCCGGTGACGGCGATGATAAGGACAAGAACGAATTCCGGTGGGGAAATGCCTTTGAAAATCTGGGTTACAATATCCTGAACGATATCCCGTTTCTGCGGAATCTTGCCGGATTGGCTGGCGTGGGCGACCAGTCCATGCCGCTGACGAACATCGCCGACAGCGTGAAAGGTGTGGCCCAGGCAGTCAAGAACGGGGCGAAGCCGGACGAGCTGGCAATGGCGGGACTGGATCTCGGCGCACAGCTCCTGCCTGGGGGACGCCAGCTGCAAAAAACCGCCCAGGGTATTCAGACCATTGCCAACGGCGGGAGAGTGTACGGATACGGAGACAACAAACGCCTGCAGTATCCGGTGACGCTGGACCCGGTGAAAGGTGTGCAGCTGCTGGCGTTCGGAAACTCCGGGGTTTCGGAGTCCAGAGACTTCTACGCCGGGGATCAAAAGGGACTGACACAGCGGCAGACTCAGCTGGTGCAGGGAATGGCGGCGGATGGTGCCGACCGGCGGGAGGTCTATCAGACCATTCAGCAGATCCGGGTAGGGAAGAACACCACACAGAAAATGCAGGCGCTGAACCGGGCCGATCTGAGCGATTTGGAAAAGCTGAAGCTCTATTCCGGCGTGATCGCCTCCGGCGACAGCGGTGTACCGGAGAAGTTCCAGAACCTGATGGGGAAGAGAATGAGCTGGAACCAGATCACGGGGGCGTATACCATGTATCTGAAACTGAAAGACGACGACAATATGAGCGCGGCAGAGAAGGCCACGCGGTTCGCCAAGTGGGCGGATGATACGGGACTGGATGAAACCCAGCGGGCGGCCGTCAAGGACTCCCTGGCATTTTATTCTCAGGCAAAAACAGAGGCCGGACGGTACGACGATTTTACCGCCGGCGGGCTGAAACCGGCCGCGGCGGAAGATCTCTCGCTGAAGCTGAGCCAGATCCAGCCGGAGGCCGGGAACGACCAGGTGACAGACCTGCAGCGGTACCAGACGGTTGTGAACTACGGCTTGAAGGTGAAAGATCAGATGGCCGCGCTGAAAACCATGATGGAAGATACGGAGTATAAGAAACTGAAAACGGCCTATGACGCCGGGGTGTCACCCAAGGAGTATGTGGGCTTCAAGCGCACTACCAGCGGGATTTCCGCGGATCAGGACTCCAACGGAAAAACGGTCAGCGGGTCCAGGAAGAAAAAGATTCTTCAGGCCATCGACGGAATGAATCTTACACGGGATCAGAAAACGGCCCTGTACTACGCGGCGGGGTATAAAGATAGCACGCTGGAAGAGGCCCCGTGGTACTGGGATGTTATGCCGAAGGTTTCCGGCGGAGCAGGGAAGGGGAAACTCACGAATGTAGCACGTTAGGCCGGCTAGTAAAAGCAGCAGACTCAGAGTTCAAAACTTTGAGTCTGCTGCCTTTTGTAAATTAAATTGATATCTTGGAATATTATGGTATAATTTAGAAAGAATCATCTAACGGCGGATAATAGCAATTATAGGATGCTTACCGAAACGAACTAAAAGTGTTGGCAAAATGAACTTTATACCGTGCTAATGGTTAAAAGCAGAAATGGGATGGAAATCATGAGGCAAGATGAATGCTATGTTAAACGATCACTTGAGCAATATTTATCAAAATTTTCTGAGAATATAAAGATTATTGAGGGTGAAGATCCTCCTGATTTTTACGTATTATATAACGGGAAAAAAATTTTGCTTGAAGTTACTCGCGCTGATCCTATTTTCGTCGATGAAAAAGGGGTTGGAAATAGAAATACTAGTGACATATCACTGATAAGATTGTGTAATAAATTGAATGTTGAATTAGGATCAAAAATTGACTCACAAAAAACTCTTTGCTTGTCAATAAACGGTCCAATCAATAATTTTTCAAAATTTAAAAAGTCACTTAATCAAAAAATCTGGTCTATTGTTAATGATAGAAACCAACTTGAAAATTTATATAATGTTCCAGTAAATATTAACATCGAGAATGAATCTATCCAAATTAATATTATTGACAGTACACCAGAAAATAAAAGGATCTGCGGATTTATTGGTGTTGCAAGTAGTAAAAATGTATTTAATATTTGTAGGCAAGCGAGCTTAATACTGGATCAGAGGATCGCAGAAAAAGAGAAGAAAATGGAATACATAAATGGCTTGAAATGGCTAGGAGAAAAGTGGCTTGCAATTTTAAATGACTATTTTCTTGCTTCATCGGAAACATACATTAGAGCTATTGAGGAAAATAAAACGCCCCATACTTTTTCGAAAATTTTATTGGTTGAAGAAGAGTGCCGCGTGACCGAAATATTTAATTCTAGTTTTTAAAATGTGTTAGTACTATAATGACGAAGAAACCGCGTTGGCATTGCAAAGATGCAGCCGGTGTAGGACAAGCCGAAGGGGTACACCATTGGGCTTGCCAACAGCAAATTGCAAAGATTCGAAGCTCGGCCAGTGGCACATCATAGCAATTAACCGAAATTAAGTATCTGAGAAAGTCACGTGTTTTTAGGATAATAGCGCCAAAAGCGCAATGAAACAAATGAGTATGGAGGAAGAGAGGCAAACAGTAAAATGCGTATATTATTGTCAATGGACGGCATTAAGAATATGGATCAGCTGTATACCTGGACGATGGAGCATTCTGAAGAATTCGGAGACTACCGTGAAGAACATTACCATGGTGATATCTACTGCGAGAATATTGTAACGAATGTGTTCAAAGCCCTAACACCTTCAGACTGGGCAAATCAAAGACACCTCGGCTTACGTGAGCGCATTGCAAATGAGACGTTTGCGCTCGCTTCAAAAGTTGGTTCCGAGTACAACATATCCTTCACCATCAGCACTTATAACGGTGAAGCTGCTCGTCTGGAAATTGCCATCACAGCGCCAGAAACGGAGGGGTACGACCAGAAGCTCGAAGATCTGAAAATTGCGCTGAAGGACCAGCTCTTCCCTGACTGGCAGGAATGCACATGGCTTGTGGATGAGCAAGCGGCCACGCTATGTAAAGAAGCCTATGAGAAGGCGTTCACAGTTGAAAACAACCTGAGGGCCCTCGCCAGCAAAGTGCTGATTCACTTTCTTGGTGTGAACTGGATCAAAAAAGCCGGGCTGGAGAAAGATGCTGAATCGGTAAAGAGCCTGAAAGAAAAGTTCATTCAGCGTGTTCCTGAGTTTGACAACATCAATGCGGATTTTCTCTCCATGACGCTTGAAACTTTGGCAGGGGTAATATTTGAGGGTGCTATCTTCAAAGATAATGTTATCTTAAGCCGACAAGATTATGCAAAGGTTCAGGAGATGGGAGCCAAACAAAAGGTCACAGGTGGCAGCGTAGCTGATTATATCAAAGCCCGGCGGACTATAGATAAAAAAATATGGGATGATCTTTTCGTCCCGTACATTGATGATCCGGATGCCTTCAAAACTGCTGCCCACGCCTTCATCGAAGATCGGAATCATGTTGCCCACAGCAAAGTGCTGTCGTGGAGTGCCTATCAGGTAATTCTGAAGGATTTTAAGACTATAGGCTCACTCATCTTATCAGCCGATGCCAAGTTTGAGCGTGAAGAGATAGCAGATGAAGTACTTCAAACATGGGAAGCAGAACATGAAGATGCCGAATACGAGCACGAGTATTATCGTGATCGACTGGCGAGTGAGACCGGGATGGACATACTGGATGAACGTGGAATCAAAGACTGGTTTGATGAAGTTCTGCACGATCTTTTCGATGCCGTCTATCAACGGTATCATTTAGATGTTTGCTATGAAATTTCCGATTTCGCCACACCCACTGAGGGGAAGATCGTTTTCTCGATATCATGCCCGGCAGTGGAGGATGGTAGTGCAAGGATTGATACTATAGCGCAGTATTCTGTCGATGATGACCTCGGCGAAGACAGCACTTGCTATATAGTTGCAAAAGACGGAGCCGGAGATGAGATCTGTAAGGCAGAAGTACATTTCCACAATGGGAATGGCTATGAGGGTGAAGAGTGTATCATGGTAGCCACCGATGGTTCCGAGTATGATACTTCTAAACTGGATGATTTTCGAGATGAACTGTTTGATACCATTGAGTCTTTGAATCCTTATCCAGCAAAGCTTGACGCACTTGCCTACGAGAACAAGGGCGCGGTGCAGTTTGTAGCCGACTTCCCCTGTGAGCAATGCGGAAAGTTTGGCGTATCCGTCGATGAAACTTTCCTACCTATAGGTCGGTGCTGTTATTGTGGATATGAAAATGAACTGGTAAAATGTGAACGTTGCGGCGAATTGGTGGATGCGGATGCGCTTGAGCACGGATTCTGTTCCTCATGCGCTGCCTATATAGACAAGCAGTGAACAAAAAGGAGAGGAGACCCGATGATCCTATATCACTATAGACCATTTGAAAGCGCATTGCTGAATTTGAAAAAGGTACTCTCCATTTTTCTAAGGCAACACCGCACAGAAAACTGCGTGCAAAAAATGTCTCCAAGTGATAAAATTCAGTCATGGATAAACAAATGAGTCTGTCGGCCCTGAACGATGAACTGGCACAGGTGCGGACAAAGAAAAAGGAATTCCTTGAACAGATTGAGCGGATCGTTCCCTGGGGCAAATGGGTCGCCATTATCAAGCCGTGCTACTACAAAGGGGAGCTCGGGAACAAGCCCTATGATCTGGAACTGATGCTGCGGTTGTATCTGCTGCAAAACCTCTATAACCTGTCCGACGAAGCGACGGTTGCCGAGGCCATCGACAGCCGCGCCTTTTCGGATTTCTGCGGCGTGGATTCCAGCAATCAGGTGCCTGACGGCGATACGCTCGGCCGCTTTCGGAATATCCTCGTGCACAATGGTTTGCAGGAGCAGCTGTTTGCACAGGTAGTAAAACTGCTGCGAGAAAAGGGCCTGCTTTTAAAGAAGGGCACCATCGTGGACTCAACAATTATTGCTGCACCGTCTTCTACAAAAAATCAGGAAAAGCGGCGGGATCCAGACGCACATCAGGTGAAAAAGGGCAATGAGTGGCACTTCGGCTACAAAGCGCACGTAGGTGTGGACAAAGACAGTGGTCTGGTTCACACGGTGAAAGTTACAGCCGCGAACGTCAATGACGTCATCATGACTTCAAAGTTATTGACCAGAGAAGAGACGGTTGTATATGGGGACAGCGGCTATCTTGGAGCTGAAAAGCGTGAAGAGGCCATCATCGAAAACCTTTCAGGCAAGCACATTCGTTATAAAATCAATCGTCGTCCCTCGCAGATGAAAAAGGGTTCCACCAGATCGCAAGCTCAGTTAAAGCGCAGAGAGCATGAGAAGTCGTCCGTCCGAGCAAAAGTCGAGCACGTTTTTGGCGTTGTAAAGGGTTTGCTTCGATACCGAAAGACACGATACCGAGGCCTGCAGAAGCAGACCGCAAAACTGAATATGCTGTTTGCGCTGGCAAATCTGATTCTGGCTGACAGACCAAGTCTGGCAGTCTGATTCAGGTTGCGCTTGCGAAGAAAAAGCAAAGATTTTCCACACTGTTTGTCAATATGGGCAGATGGCGTGGATTTTTTATGCCATTGCGCGGTGTTGCCCTAATGAAATATCTACTGGATAAAAAACATTATTATCACAGAGACTTTTAAAACACCAATTAGCGAGCTTCGTAGTTTGTTTACTATCTAGCAGAGCACAAAATTAATTTCTCGATCACTTCGCCGCCACAAACCATCTTCCTTTCTCCAGCCACAGATAGCACTCCCGCCCACGGATCTGGCAGGTGTAACGGTCACCGACGCCGCCCACGGACTCGCAGGCCGCCCGGCGGACATCCAGGATCTTATCCACCGCATAGCGGTGTGCCTGGTCAAACTCGATCTCCATCGGGCGCAATTTTCCCTCTATATCAAAATGAACGGTCACGGGCACATAAACCTTTCGCATATTACACCTCACGCAAAAAAACCGACAGGGTGGACGGTATGATCATCTTTGGGATTGATCCGGCCAAGCAGCGGGTCTGAGAAAATCAGGGCCCGCTGCAGGCTCATATAGCCATAGCGGTGGCGGATTGCATCCACGGCCAGGTCCAGCCGCTCCAGCTTCTGCCTGCGGACATCATCCGTATACAGAGACAACTGCACACAGGCATCGGCCGGCACCAGACCGGAACCGCGGACGCCAATGCTGCGGATCGGCTTCAGCCAATGGTAGTTTGCCTGGAACAGCTCGAACGCCACCTGCGCGATTTCCGTGCTGGCGCAGGTGGGTGCCAGCAGCTTGCGCTGCCGGCAGAAGGACACCAGCTCCGTATCCCGGACAGATACCTCCACGACCGTGCATTTGGAGGCCAGCTCCCGCATCCGGGCTGCCACGCTTTCGGACAGCAGAAGCAGCATCAGCTTTACATCATCATCGCATACCAGATCCCGGGGCGTGGTGGCGCTGTTGCCCACGGATTTAATCGTGCTGATAAAATCCGTCTGCTGCACCGGGGAGGCATCATGGCCTCGGGCAAACATGGACAGCACGGCGCCCATTTTGCCAAGCCTATGAATGAGAATTTCTTCCGGCGCCTCTGCCAGGGCTCCAATGGTACTGATTCCAATGGCCCGCAACTTCCGACTGGTGGCGGGGCCGACGTACAGCAGATCCTCAACCGGGAGAGGGTATACGATTTCACGGTAATTATCCTGCTCAATCCGGGTGATCGCGTCCGGCTTCTCGTAATCACTGCCCAACTTGGCCGTGATCTTATTGTTGGCCACGCCGATGCTGACCGTGATCCCCAATTCAAACTTGATCCGATTGCTGATTTCCGTTGCTATGGCCACGGAGCTGCCGAAAAGGCCCGTGCTGTCGGTGACGTCCAGCCAGTTCTCGTCCAGGCCGAAAGATTCCACCTGATCGGTGTAGTCCTCGTAGATCTCCCGAGCCATACGGGAAAATCGGATGTATTCCGACATATCCGGAGGCAGCACAACCAAATCAGGACATACCTGGTGAGCCTGCCAGATGGCCATGCCGACTTTCACGCCCCGCCGCTTGGCTGGGTAGGTGGCGGTAAGAACAATACCGTGCCGGGCCTCCTGATCCCCGCACACAGCAACCGGTTTGCCCCGCAGTTCCGGCCGGCGCTGCACCTCGACAGCTGCATAAAAGCAGTTGCAGTCCACATGCAATATATTTCGCGGCATGACACTCACCCCCCTTATGATATTATATAGAACAACCGTTCGATTATTCAAGCGGAAATTATTGTATTGTCCTCAAGCGGGATGAATACAATCGGCAAAAGTGCTACACTATATCCTGTAGAGAAACGAGATCGAACAGGGAAGGAGGGGACACAGCATGTGTGGGCGCTATCAGTTTACCGCAGAACAAAGCGCAGAAATTCAGCAGATTATCCAAGAGGTGCAGGAACGCGTTGACCGCAAAATCAAGACCGGGGAAATCTACCCGACAGACCAGGCACCGGTTTTGCGGAACACTGCGGATGGCATCAAGCCGGATCTGCTTACGTGGGGAGTCCCCCTGAAGGGAAAACCCGTGATCAACGCCCGGGTTGAAACGGTAGTTGAAAAGCCGTTGTTTCGCGGAAGCGTGCAGCAGCGGCGCTGTGTGATTCCGTCCTCGGGCTTTTTTGAATGGGACGAACGAAAACAAAAATATCTCTTCCGGCTGTTCGGGGAAGACACGCTCTATATGGCCGGAATCTATCAGGAGCAGGAGGGAGCCGAACACTACTGCATCCTGACAACTGCAGCGAATAACTCCATGCTGCCGGTTCATGACCGGATGCCACTGGTTCTGAAGCGCGACCAGATTGATCCCTGGCTGCGGGATGATACAGAGGCCAGAAATATCCTGCGCGGTGTGCCGCCGGAGCTGGACAAGACTGTGGCAGGACAGCAGCTTGGGCTGTGGTAATATTATTCTGCCCATCTCCAGATAAAATGGAAACAGGCTCAGGATACACCGTCCTGAGCCTGTTTTTTGTAGTCTATTGGTATATGGTCCACCGTACTGCGTGATGATGATCGCCGCCAGCTTCGGGTTCGGCGTCGTAATCTTGATGGGATACTGGAGTTTCTTCTCATATACAAACATCAGTTGTTCCCCCCCACGTCCCAGGGCCACGGATCATCCAGCCAGGTAAACTGACCGCTTTCGGTGATGTCCGTCTGAAGAAGTGGCCCGTACATCTGTTGATACTTTGCGCGTCCCTCATTCGCCAGTTTAATGTATGCCCAGTACAGGTCCAGCACCTCCTGGTCCTGAGGATGTGTCGTCAGGTAAAGTCCCAGCTCATCTACCGCAAAATCCAGCGCCATAAGTTCCGCCAGGGCGGTATTGGCGATTCTCTGATCCTTGGTCATGGCCGCCTTGAAGGGCAGATTCAGGCCAGGGAACAGTGTTCCGGTCTGCAGGGCCTCATCACGGCCATACCGGACCGGATTGTTCTCCTGCATTGGAATATAAGGAAAAGCAAGCGGGGCACAGGTACCCGGCAGGGTGCCGTTGCCAATTCCGCAGGTGCTCTGATCAGGCTTTTCCATTTGCAAAACAGTAGCCTCCTTTGCAAAGTTCATAGAGCGCGCTATACGCGCTCAGGCCATTTTATGCATTCAATGCGAGGCTGGGAACTGGCCTTGCTATTTTAAACAAAATCGTGGTACAATATCCCAAAAGCGACAGCAATCAGCAATCCCATCGGTTGTTCGTTCACCCGCAGCTTTCGTTTCCCTCAGGGAGAGTGAGAGAGTCGCTCCGAATTTGGATAAGACGGCATAAGGGATAAGCTCTGCGTCATACCCTGAGCGGGGAGGTGCGGACTATGATACTTGTGATTCAAAAAAAGCAACTGCTTCTGTCCGTCGGACTTTTGCTCTTGTTATGCGGGTTGGGGGTTATTCAGCGGCAGGGAAGCGTGGCTTCCGTGGAAACCCTCGGAACCGTGGTGAAAGCTTCCCCCGTAGTGGTGATTGACGCGGGTCATGGAGGAGAGGATGGGGGTGCCGTGTCGGCAGACGGGACCATAGAGAGTGGCCTGAATCTACAGATCGCGCTCCGTTTGAACGATTTGCTGCGCCTTCTGGGACAGCAGACGCAGATGACCCGCAAAGAGGACATTTCCATCCACTCGGAGGAGGCGGATACGCTCCATGAGCGGAAGGTTTCCGACCTGAAGAATCGTGTTGCTTTGGTGAACGGACTGGATAGCGCCGTGCTCATCAGTATCCATCAGAACAAGCTGCCGTCGTATCCGGCAGTGCACGGAGCGCAGGCGTTTTACAATCATGTGGACGGAAGCGCCGTCATCGCAAAGAGCATTCAATCGTCTCTGAACCATTCGATTAATATCAACAATGCCAAATCCGAAAAGAAGATCTCATCCAAAATTTATCTAATGAAAAATATTGCGGTTCCGGCGGTGCTGGTAGAGTGTGGATTTCTGTCCAATCCGGCCGAGACCGACAAACTGGAGGATGGCCATTACCAGCTTCAGCTGGCGGCAGCCATCGCGGCGGGGTATCTGAACAGCGGTACCACAGGGGAGGAGGTTCCATGAAAGGGAAAACCATATTTTACTGCACCGAATGCGGCAATGAAACTGCAAAATGGGCTGGGAAGTGCCCTGCCTGCGGGGCCTGGAACACGATTGTAGAGCAGCCTGCCGAAAAAAGAAGCAAGAGTGGAAAATCCACCCTGCCGGCAATCCCAATTCGAAAAGCGCACCCGGTGACCAGTCTGGAAACTTCTGAGGAGATCCGGTTTCTCACCGGCATGGGCGAGCTGGACCGGGTTCTGGGCGGTGGCGCCGTGACCGGCTCGCTGGTCCTGGTTGGGGGTGCTCCCGGAATCGGAAAATCCACACTGATGCTGCAGATCTGCAGCAAGCTCTGTGAAAACTTTAAAGTACTGTACGTCTCCGGCGAGGAATCCGAGCATCAGTTAAAACTGCGGGCCCGGCGGCTGAGCGTCGCCAGCGACCGGCTGTATGTAATTTCCGAGAGCGGCTTGTCCGATGTTATGGAATCGGTGGATGAGGAAAAACCGGACATTCTGATTGTAGACTCTATCCAGACTCTCTACAACGAGGAGCTGGACTCTCCCGCCGGCAGCATTGGGCAGGTGAAGGACTGCACCATGACGCTGATGCGCTTGGCAAAGGGGCGAAACATCACAATATTCGTCATCGGGCACGTCAATAAAGAGGGTTCCATCGCAGGGCCCAAGGTGCTGGAGCACATGGTGGATTGTGTCCTATATTTTGAGGGCGATGAGCAATCGACCTATCGCATTCTGAGGGCGGCAAAAAATCGCTTTGGCGCCACCAATGAAATCGGCGTGTTTGAGATGCGGGAAGAGGGGCTTGTAGAGATTCCAAATCCTTCGGAACTGTTGCTTTCCGGTCGTCCGGAGAATGCCCCGGGCACCTGTGTCACCTGCGTAATGGAGGGGAAGCGGCCGGTTTTGGCCGAGATTCAGGCCTTGGTAGTCCCCAGCAGTTATGGAACGCCCCGACGAACCACCAACGGCTTTGATTACAACCGTGCAGCTATGCTGCAGGCGGTTCTGGAAAAGCGGGGCGGGCTGAAGGTCTCGGCCTGTGACACCTATCTGAACATTATCGGCGGCCTGCAACTGGACGAGCCTTCCGCAGATTTGGCCGCCATCATGGCTCTGGCATCCAGCTATCTGGATCAGCCGGTACCCGACAATCTGGTCTCCATCGGTGAAGTGGGGCTGACCGGTGAACTGCGCAGCGTCAATCAGCTGGAACAGCGTCTGAAGGAGGTACGGCGCGTGGGATTCCAGCGGTGTCTGATTCCTGCCCAGCGCGTCGCCCAACCGGAAATTGCTGGTCTGGAGCTGATCCCGGTACAGAATATTGGAGAAGCGCTCCGCGTGGTTCTTCGGAACCGAGCTGGCGGCCAATAGCATGGGTTTAATAAAAAAAGTGCGCACCGACATAATGAAGTGACCCCAAAAAGTTAGACAAATATTTTAAATCAAGCAACCGAGAGGGCTTGTTGTCTGTGAATTGCAGGCGGCAAGCCCTTTAGCTTTGCCTTGCTTCGGCGGTTGTTGTAGTAATCGAGATAGTCTACAAGCTCTTTTCTGAAATGCTCCATCGACTTAAATTCCTGCAAATACAGCAGCTCGCTTTTCAGCAGGCCGAAGAAGTTTTCAATCACGGCGTTGTCCAGACAGTTTCCCTTGCGGCTCATGCTCTGCCGGATACCCTTTGCTTTCAGCATCCGCTGGTATTGCTTGTGCTGGTACTGCCATCCCTGGTCTGAGTGCAGGATGAGATTTGTCCCATGGGGAATCCTTGCAAAAGCCTTGTCCAGCATCTTTGTCACCATGGAGAGCACCGGCTTATCGGAGATGGAATAGCTGACAATATCTCGGCTGCACAGGTCGAGAATCGGCGACAGATAGAGCTTCTGCCCGAACAAACTGAATTCCGTGACGTCCGTCACCCACTTCTGGTTTGGCTTTTCAGCCCTAAAGTTCCGTTCCAGCAGATTCGGCGCGATTTTTCCCACTTCGCCCTTGTAGGAATGGTACTTCTTCGCCCTAACCCGGCAGACAAGGCCCATCTGCTTCATCAGCACCTGCACCGTCTTGTGATTTAGAGTAAAGCCGCAACGCCGGAGTTCCGCAGTGATGCGGCGGTATCCGTAGCGGCCTTTGTTCTCGTGAAAGATTGTGGCAAGGGTCCCTTTAGCTTCAGCATATTTGTCTGCCCTTGTCAACCGTTTCTCGTGGTAATAATAGGTTGAGCGCGCAAGCTGGGCCACTTCCAGCAGAATTTCCAGTGAAAAACTTTGCCTCAGTCCTCGAATTACCAGCGTTTTTTGCGCGCTTTTCGCTCGTCTTCCAAAACCAAGGCTTGCAAGTTTTTTAAGTATGCCACCTCTGCACGAAGACGCTGGTTCTCAGCCAAAAGGTCTTCTTCCACCTTCGACGACAGCTTTGCCGGCCGGCCCTTGCTGTCCCGCCCACGCCGTTCAATGGCAAGGCCTTCCGGTCCTTCTGTGAGATAAATGCGTTCCCACGCTACGGCTCGATTGCGGGGTAGATTAAATTGCCGTTCGGTCTCGCGGCAACTCAGCTTTTCGCGCCGCATCGTCTCCACTACCATTACCTTGAACTCCGGCGTGTAGCGCTTATTTGGTATCCCTTTTGGCATAGTAAAACACCCCAATCGTTATTCAGTATATCATACTGTCTAACAATTGGGGTGCAGTTCACATAATAAGTCCGGTGCGCGCTTTTTTCTCTGCATTTTTTTAGGGAACTCGTTTTTACAGTATTATGATTACGGATACTGTTAATGGGAAATAAATAGATTCAGACTTGTACAAAACAAAAAAATCGGATCGTGCCACATGTTGACTTTCGGAACGATGATTCATTGGGAAAGGCTGGCGTCTGAATATGCAGGAGAATCAGAGTCATGAACCACAGCGGCTGGTAACGATGCGTAATCCTGAATATCAGGAGATGGTTTCTGTAGCGTGCTATGCAATCGAGCACGGGTTTGACGTATCTTACGAAGGATGTGGAAATCTGATCGTGCGGTTAAAGCGGAGAGAAAATGAAGACTCGTCGTACTCATTCTAGAATCCAGTGCATCCAAACGCGAAAGATGATAAATTGCTTCCGGAGTAAGAGCGTGATATAATGATTTCATCTGAATGAAGGGGGGAAAAAAGAGAAACAGTGGTAATTGAACAAAATGTAAATTTTGTTCAATTAAGGGGAGAGCAATTCTCATGAAAGCGGTATTTCACCCTCTTTGAGCTGTTCTATCCGCACTGCTGTTCTCTGGCGGCTATGAATCATTACCGCACTGAAGCTCCACAGATTCTGCGGGATTTTTTATCTTATCACGAGACGGTCAAAGCACATTCGCCCAAAACCGTTGATGAGTATTATTTGGATCTCCGGAATTTCTTCCGCTACCTGAAGCAGATTCGTAATCCGGCTCTTCAAGATCAGCAACTGGATGAAATTGATATTATGGATGTGGATCTGCAGTTTGTTAAAAACGTTACGCTGTCGGATATTTACGGATATATGACCTATTTGAGCCGTGATCGCGTTCTGCACCAAAACAGTAAAAATTCTCAATATGGGTTGAATCCTGCGTCTAGGGCCAGAAAAATTGCCACGATTCGTTCTTTTTACAACTATTTAACTAGTAAAATGCACTTATTAAGTGAAAACCCTGTAAAAGACATCGATTCTCCCAAACTCAAGAGAGACCTGCCGAAATATCTGACGCTGAATCAGAGCCTGCAGTTGTTGAGCGCGGTGTCCGGAAAGAATCAGGAACGGGACTACTGCATTCTCACACTCTTTCTTAATTGCGGCCTGCGCATCTCGGAGTTGGTGGGTCTGAACCTGAATGATGTGCAGGAGGACACACTGCGGATTCTCGGCAAGGGCAACAAGGTTCGGATTGTTTATTTGAACGATGCCTGTCAGGAATCACTCCAACAATATCTTGCGGTTCGGCGTCCCATCACAGGAAAGGATCAGAACGCCATGTTTCTCTCCACACAGAACGAGCGAATCAGCCGTTCCGGCGTTCATGCTCTGGTCAAAAAACGACTGCTGGAGGCCGGAATCGACAGTACACAGTATTCCTCCCATAAACTGCGCCACACCGCCGCCACGCTGATGTTACAAAACGGGGTAGATGTCCGCGCCGTCCAAGAGGTTCTGGGGCATGATCATCTGAATACGACTGAAATCTATACGCATATCGACAATGAATCTCTTCGGGTAGCCGCAAAGGCAAATCCCTTGTCACATGTTCAAAAAAAGAAAGATAAATAGAAATTTTACATGCCAAATTATTTTTCCGGTAGAGATTGACATAAAAGTATAAAAGCAGGAGCTATACCTACACTTGAAAGTATAGTCCCTGCTCTTTTTTTGCCACTTCGGTGCTCAAGCCGGTTAGGTTAAATTAATTTATATTCAGGGACGCACGACTCCCACAATATGGATGAACCGAACCTTCTCATACTCGTAAGTGGACAGCGGCCGGTAATCCGCGTCGTAGCTATGAGCCGCCAGCAGAACGTTCTCCGGCTGAACCGGGGGTTGCACGGACACCACTATTGGCGTATGGGAATATCCAAGGCCATCGAAAGACAGCTGAATCAGATCCCCAGGGAGCAATTCCTCAATTCGGCACTCAGCTCCGACCGGTCCCACCGACAAATTTTGCCGTGTCAGGAAATTAAAGAGGTACTGGACGCCGGTCCAGGACGGTGATTTTCGATTGGCATTGATGTAATACCAGCCGTAGGTCGGCATAAAATTCATAATCCCGCTGCCCGCAAGCAGACACTGGGAGGTAAAATTTGTGCAGTCGCCGCCCAGCTTCTCATAGTCGTAGAACGCCGGATTCCGCCGGTAGGCCCATTCATGTGCATATGCAACCGCAGCAAAGCGATTGTAATTATCCTGAAGCTGCATACCCTCTCCCCTTCCTTCCCTGCCATCATATGAGCGGCGAAGAGCAGCCGACACAAAACGGGAGACGCGTATGCGCCTCCCGTTTCTTAAATCGTGGATAATTCTTTTAGAATGCCCGATGGTCGCAGCCCAGAACATCGGTGATCTTATGGGCAACCATGCTCTTGATCGCAGCGCGGGCGGGCTTCAGGTACTGACGAGGATCAAAGTCCCCGGGATTCTCAACAAAGTGCTCACGGATGCAGGCGGTCATCGCCATGCGCAGATCGGTGTCGATGTTGATCTTGCACACTGCCATCTTGGCGGCCTCGCGGAGCTGATCCTCAGGTACGCCAATGGCTCCGGGCATATTGCCGCCGAACTTATTGATCTTCTCGGCAAACTCCTGAGGCACAGAGGAAGCACCGTGGAGCACGATCGGGAATCCGGGCAGACGCTGCTCAACTTCCTTCAAAATGTCAAAGCGCAGCTGGGGTTTCGTGCCGGGTTTGAACTTGAAGGCGCCGTGGCTGGTGCCGATGGCGATGGCCAGAGAGTCACAGCCGGACTTGGTGACAAACTCCTCCACATCCTCGGGGCAGGTATAAGAGGAATCTTCCGCCTTGACATGAACGGCATCTTCAATGCCGGCCAGCGTGCCCAACTCCGCCTCGACCACCACGCCGTGATCGTGGGCATACTCCACGACCTTCTTCGTGATCTCGATGTTCTCGGCAAGGGACTTGCTGGAGGCGTCGATCATAACGGAGGTAAAGCCGCCGTCAATGCAGGATTTGCAGGTTTCGAAATCAGGGCCGTGATCCAGATGCAGAACAATGGGGATATCGGGGCACTCAATCACAGCGGCCTCCACCAGTTTCACAAGATAGGTGTGATTGGCATAGGCGCGGGCACCCTTGGAAACCTGCAGAATCAGGGGAGCCTGCAGATCCTTAGCGGCCTCGGTGATGCCCTGAATGATTTCCATGTTGTTCACGTTGAAAGCACCGATGGCGTAGCCGCCCTGATAAGCTTTCTTAAACATCTCGGTAGAGGTAACCAGTGGCATACAATCATCTCCTAAAAACAATAAAAATTTGTCCCGTTCCCCCCTGCTGCGAAACCTTACGCAGCCCATACCGCAAAGATTACGCAAGGAATTGTTATATTTACGATTTGCAGGGAGGAAAACGATTTTCTGTTATGATAATATCACAAACAAATTAAAATGCAAGTATTTACAATTCATTTTTCTGATGATATGATAAATAAAATGCTTTTTTAAGGAGGAAACCCCATGAATGAACTGAAAGGCGCCTGCATTGTTGGTCAATCCGGCGGTCCCACTTCCGTCATTAATGCCAGCGTGTACGGAGTGGTGGACACCGCTCTGAAAAATCCCAATATCACCCGTGTTCTTGGCGCGGCACACGGTATCAAGGGCGTTCTCGCTGATCAGCTGTACGATATGGGTCTCGAGGACCCCACAGAGTTGGAGCTGCTCAAGTATACCCCTTCCTCTGCTTTAGGTTCCTGCCGTTACAAGATGGCCGATCCCGATGTGGACGACACCGATTACAAACGCATTCTGGAGATTTTCAAGAAGTATGACGTCCGCTACTTCTTCTATAACGGCGGAAACGACTCCATGGACACCTGCAACAAAATTTCCAAGTATATGCAGAAGGCCGGCTATGAGTGCCGCGTGATGGGTGTGCCCAAGACCATCGACAACGACCTGTTCGGCACGGATCACTGCCCTGGGTTTGCCTCCGCCGCCAAATATATCGCCACCTCCTGCATGGAGGTTTATCAGGATGCACGGGTATATGATACCGGCATGGTCTGCATCATCGAAATCATGGGCCGTCACGCCGGCTGGCTGACCGCCGCATCCGCTCTGGCCACTTCGTACGGCGCCGGCCCCGATCTGATTTACCTGCCCGAGACCGATTTTGACATGGACAAGTTCCTGGTGGATGTGGAACGCATCTATCAGGAGCGCGGCAACTGCATGGTGGCGGTCTCCGAGGGCATCCACTACGCTGACGGCAGCTTTGTGTCCGAGGCCAAGACCTCCGCGACGGACGGCTTCGGCCACGCTCAGCTGGGCGGTCTGGCCTCCATGCTGGCCGCGATTGTCAAAGAGAAAACCGGTGCCAAGGTGCGTGGGATTGAGTTGAGTCTGCTGCAGCGCTGCGGCGCTCACCTGGCTTCCGAGACCGACATCGAGGAATCCTATATGTCCGGCAAAGCGGCGGTTGAGAACGCCGTCAACGGCATCTCCGACAAGATGGTTGGCTTCGAGCGGGGCGAGCGGGACGGCAAATACGTCTGCAAAACCAAGCTGCTGAATCTGACCGAAGTGGCCAACGCGGAGAAGAAAGTGCCGGCCGAGTGGATCAACCCCGCAGGCAATGGCATGGAGAAACCATTCATTGACTATGCGCTGCCTCTGATTCAGGGCGAGCCAAAACTCCCCAAGCAGGATTCCCTGCCCCGGTATGCCAAGCTGAAAAAAATTCTGGCAAAATAATTTCTCTTTATTTACTGAAGAAGTCCGGCAGCTGCTGCCGGACTTCTTTATCTGTTTTTGCTGTAGATAGCCCAGAGACCGTCCATCAGCAGGTATTTGTCATATACGACTGGGTTCAGGCAGTACTTGACAATGACCGGCGCGTTGCCGCCGGTGGCCACCACGGACAGCTTCCGGCTTCCAAACTGCGTCTGAATCCGATCGATAATCCCGTCGATCATGCAGGCGGTACCGTATACAATGCCGGAACGCATGCAGTCTTCCGTATTTTTACCGATCAGCGACTTCGGATGCTGCAAAGAGATGGACGGCAGCTGGGCAGCCCGTCTGGACAGCGCATCCAGCGATACATTAACTCCCGGGAGCAGCAGCCCACCTTCATAGGTCCGTCCCTCCGAAATCACGCCAATGGTGGTTGCGGTACCCATGTCGATGGTAACGATGGGCGGAGGAAATTTTTCCAGCGCAGACACCGCGTCTGCCACAATATCTGCGCCTACCTGCGTCTGAATCTCCATCCGCAGATTCAGGCCGGTCTTAACGCCCGGCCCCACCACCATGGGCGGTTTACCCAGCAGGCGGGTCAGCGCCTTTTCCAACATGAAGTTGATGGGGGGCACCACGCTGCAGACGATAGCGTCCGTCAGATCGGAAAGCTGAAAATGATACAGCGCAGACAGGTTGATCAGATCGATGCTGATCTGATCGGCGGTCTTGCGGCTATCGGTATCCAGCGAGGCCAGAAACTGAAGTTTTCCGCTTTTTTCGAACAGGCCAAACGAGGTATTGGAGTTTCCAACGTCAATGGCCAAAAGCATGGAGTTCTCCCCTTTCGTATTCTTTCGTACTGATAACCTCCATGGTAGCACGTTTTCCCAATGAGAGCAAGCAAAAAGCGCCGACTTCCGGCCGGCGCTTTTCGTCTTCGTCACATTACAGAATGATACAGATCAACCCGCCGCTGCCCTCGTTGATGATCCGGGTCAGCGTCTCCTGGAGCTTTCGCCGCGCGTCATCCGGCATCCGCTTCAGTTTGGACTGCAGGTCCTCGTTGACCAGTTCATGGAAGCTGCGGCCGAAAATATTGGACTGCCAGATCTTGCTGGTATCGCCCTCAAATTCCTGCAGCAGATAGTTCACCATGTCCTCCGACTGTTTCTCATTGCCGACAATGGGCGAAACCGCCGTCTCAATATCGGCCCGGATCATGTGGATCGACGGTGCGCTTGCTTTCAGGCGAACCCCATACCGGCCTCCCTGCTTGACGATCTCCGGCTCTTCCAGCTTCAGCTCGTCAATACCGGGTACCACGATGCCGTACCCCTTCTCCCGCACATCCTGCAGGGCACCGGATACCTTGTCGTACTCCGTCTTGACGGACGCAAGCCTGGTCAGCAGACTCATCAGGTCGCCGTCGTCTGTCACCTCAAAGCCGGACTGATCCGACAGCGTGCGATAAAACAGCTCCCGGGGCAGCATCAGCTCCGCCATGGCGATTCCCGTTCCCAGGTCCATATTGAGCACCTTCGCGGCGCTGATATTCTGACTGGTCCCCAGCGCCGAAACCGCGCCGTCGATCTCCCGGATATGATGCAGATCGGCCGTACTGGCGCGCACCGCGTCATACAGTCCGCTTTTGATGGGATGCTCCGGCGGCAGCGCATCCACCCACGGCGGCAGAAACAGATCCAGCTCCTGCATGGGAAACTCGTACAGCACCGCTTTCAGAATGTCCCCCACACTCTCCTCGGTCAGTTCCAGACAGTTGACCGGCAGGCAGATGACGCCATAGCGGGAGGCGATGTCCCGGCTGACGGCAATGGCCCGGTCCGACTTTGGGTCCGCGGAGTTCAGCAGAACCAGAAATGGTTTCCCAAGCTCCTGGAGCTCCCGGATGACCCGCTCCTCCGCCTCCAGATAGTTCTCCCGGGGGATCTCCGCGATGGTTCCGTCCGTGGTGATCACGATCCCGATGGTGGAGTGCTCCGCAATGACCTTACGGGTGCCGATCTCCGCCGCTTCGGTCATGGGTATCTCGTGGTCATACCAGGGTGTCATGACCATCCGCGGCGTGTCGTTCTCCGTCTGGCCGATGGCACCGGGCACCATGTACCCCACACAATCGATCAACCGCACTGAAAACGCCGCGCCGTCAGGCAGCTGGATCTGTGCCGCCTCCTCCGGTACAAACTTCGGCTCCGCCGTCATGATGGTCCGGCCGGAACCACTTTGGGGGAGCTCATCCCGCGCCCGCTCCTTCCGATAGACATTCTCAATATTCGGAATGACCTGGGTTTCCATAAACCGCTTGATAAACGTGGACTTTCCCGTGCGCACCGGACCGACCACACCGATGTAGATATCTCCGGCAGTTCGCGTGGCGATATTTTCATAAATACTCGTATTCATAGCATCCCGTCCTTTTTTGCGCTCCGTATTCATGATATATCTCTATGAACGTCGTCCACAAAGTATGCCTTACAAGAGACACGCCTTCTTTTTTATGAATCATGCACAAAGACCCCCGGGATTTTTTTCCTGACTTTTGCTGAATTCGGTATTTACAACAACACTTTAGCATGGTAGACTGTTAACGTGCTACCGAGAAAAATATCGCATACCATTTGGAGGAATTGAACATGAAAAGTGGAAAGAAACTCTGGGCCCTCCTGCTGGCCCTTGTCATGGCACTGAGCCTCGCCGCCTGTGGCAGCGCCAGCACCGGTTCTGCATCCGGATCCGCATCCGGCTCCGGGTCCGCCGCCGCGTCTGCTTCCGCCTCTTCCGGGAAGGCAAAGTTTGTGATGCTGGATGAGCCCCTGTCCACCGAGCAGTACGGCATCGCGTTCAAGAAGGGCAATACCGCTCTGGCCAACACCGTCAAGGGTGCGCTGGATGAAATGTATGCCGACGGTACCTTCCAGAAAATCAACGAGACCTGGGAACTGAGCGATATGAGCTGCTACGATCAGGCCGCAGTCGCCACTCCCGCCGGCTCTGAGGAAATTGCTGACGACTCCGGGCGCAAAACCCTCACGCTGGGCTTTGACGCGGAGTATCCTCCCTATGGATACAAGGACGACAAGGGAGACTATGTGGGCTATGATATCGACTTGGCCAAAGAGGTCTGCAGCCGTCTGGGCTGGGAGCTGAAGCTGCAGCCCATCGACTGGGATTCCAAGGATATGGAGTTGAATTCCGGCAACATCGACGTCATCTGGAACGGCATGACCATGACTGGCCGCGAGAATGACTACACCTGGATCGGGCCCTATGTTGACAACTCCATCGTGTTCGTCGTCATGTCCGACTCCGGCATCGCCTCTAAAACGGATCTGTCGGGCAAGCGCGTCATCACCCAGAGCGGCTCTTCCGCGCTGACCGCGCTGACCAACGACCCCGGCGATGGCAGCAACAAGGCGAATCTGGATCTGGCCGCCACTTTTTCTGCTCTGGATCAGACACCAGATTACAACACCGCCTTCATGAATCTGGAATCCGGTGTGGATGATGCCATTGCCGTGGACATCGGTGTGGCCAACTATCAGCTGGCCTCCCGCAACGGCTGACTGTCTAAAATCATATGAGGCTGAAAGGGACGCTGAGACTTTTCTCTGCGCTCCTTTTCAGTGTTTAAGGAGCATAATCGCTTATGGATTTTACCAACTTGGTTCTCCAGCTTATGAATTTTATCAACCTGGTCCTCCAGCTGCTGCAGGGGCTTGGAAACACACTGCTGCTGTTCTGCCTGACCCTGGTCCTCTCCCTGCCGCTGGGCATGATCGTAACGTTCGGTCGGATGTCCCGGTGGACACCGTTCCGCCGTCTGGGTGAGCAGGGAGAACGACTGCGCGCGGCGGAGGGATCGCCCGTCCGAGTCAGCCTGGCGGTATCCCTTCTGCGCAGATTCAAGCCCATCCAGCTGATTGTCAAATTTCTTATCTCCATTCTCCGCGGCACGCCGCTGATGCTGCAGATCATCGTGGCCTTTTTTGGTCCCTACTACCTGTTTCACATGAAGCTGTCCGCCAGCTATCGGATCATCGCGGTGGTTCTGGCGTTCTCTATTAACTACGCCGCCTACTTTGCCGAGATTTTTCGCTCCGGTATTGAGTCCACCCCCGTGGGACAGTACGAGGCGGCACAGGTTCTGGGGTACAGTAAAAAACAGACCTTTTTTAAGATCATCCTGCCCCAGATGATCAAGCGGGTCCTCCCTCCGGTGACCAACGAGGTTATCACTCTGGTGAAGGACACCTCTCTGGCATTTGTTATTACTTATACGGAAATGTTTACCATTGCCAAGCAGATCGCCGCCGCTCAGACCACCATTATGCCGCTGTTCGTGGCCGGTTTGTTTTACTTTATCTTCAACGCAGTGGTGGCCTGGGGCATGGAGCGGATCGAACGCAGCCTGGCCTATTATCAGTGAGGAGGTACCGTCATGAATGTTATGGAACTCAAGCACGTTAAAAAGACCTTTGACGGCACCCTGGACGTCCTGAAGGATATCAGTCTCTCCGTGGAAAAAGGCGAGGTGGTGGCGATCATCGGCCCCTCCGGTTCCGGTAAGTCCACCTTGCTCCGCTGCGCCACCCTGCTGACCACCATGGACAGCGGTGAGCTGACCTATCTGGACGAAAAGGCCGCCTGGAACGATGAGATTGGCAACGCCGTCTACACCCGGGATCTGAAAAAAATCCGCAGCTATTTCGGTCTGGTTTTTCAGAATTTCAATCTGTTCCCCCACTACTCCGTCCTGAAAAACCTGACGGATGCTCCGGTGTCCGTCATGCGGCGCGACCCCAAAAGAGTCCACGCCGAGGCGCTGGAGCTGTTGGAGAAGATGGGTCTTTCCGACAAGGCGGACGCCTATCCCTGTCAGCTCTCCGGCGGTCAGCAGCAGCGGGTGGCCATTGCCCGCGCGCTGGCCATGAACCCCGAGATCCTGTTTTTTGACGAACCAACCTCCGCTCTGGATCCGGAGCTGACCGGCGAGATTCTGAAGGTCATCCGACAGCTAGCTGAGGAGAAAATGACCATGGTTATCGTTACCCACGAGATGTCGTTCGCCCGGGATGTTGCGGACAGGGTGATCTTCATGGATGGCGGCGTAATCGTAGAGGAGGGCGACCCGAAAGAGATCATCGGAAACCCCAAGGAGGAACGCACGAAACAGTTTCTGGCCCGTTTTTCCAACCGCTGATTTTGTTCATCTGAATCAAAAAACCGGCCTGTAGGCCGGTTTTTTTCTTATGCGCGCTTTTTGGGAATCAGCAGCAACCGACCCGCAGGTACAGACGCTCCGTCATCCAGCGCGTTGGCAGTGAGGATTCCAGGAATTGTGGTGTTGTATTTTTTAGCTAGATCCCACAGCGTCTCCTCATTACCCACGCACCGCAGCACCAGCGACGGCGCCTTGGACAGGTCCTTCGGGGTATCGGAGGCGATCTTTGCGGACTGCAGACAGACCTTTTTCTTGCCGGTGGTTGCAGTCATCTGGAAGTCCACGGGGAACCGCACCTCGATCCCGCCGGCGGAAATGCTGCCCTGCGGACTTTCCGGGCAGGTTGCCCGAGCCATCACCGCGCTGTCCCCCGGCAGCTCCATGGGGCAGGAAACATCAATGCTGCGCTCCGCAACCAGCGGCACGCCGCCCTCATCCAGATACAGCGCCCGGATGGTCACGCCCGTCCGCAGGGTCGCCAGACTTCCCTCCCGATTGACGGATACGGCGCTGCAGGTTGCGGACAGGGCCAGAATGGACTCCGCCACCACTCCGATCTCCAGAACCTCCCGCACGGTCTGTCTGCGGCCCATGTTCTCCGCCAGTGTGGTCAGCTGAATGGGCTGCATCTCATAGCTCATGCTGTAGGCGGTGCTGTACAGATCGCACAGCAGCGTCAGGTCCCGGTCTGTCCGGAGAAATGCGGTGGCATGAATGTACAAAACAACAGAAATTTTCCGTCCGTCCGCATCCGCGCCGTTGTTAATCTGGAAATCGGCGCCGGTGAACTGCAGCTGGACGGTGGGGATCATTCCCTCACTGTCCTCACCCACCTCCATGATCTGCGAGAAGGGCAGCTCCCCGCCGGAGGATGCACAGGCGCCGCTGGGAGTGCGGTACAGCAGCTGGATGGAAAAGATCCCCTTGAATACCAGCTTGTTGCCGATGATCTTGGCCTCGGTCACAGCACAGCCCACCCGGCTTGTCAGAATTTCAGCTGCGCCCTCTTTTCCGGGGGATAAACTGAATTCGTCGTTGAAGGTGAAGTCCTTCTCCAGAATCTGGGAGAGGACGGAGGTGTGCTGTGTCTCCTGCCGTTTTTCGATGCAGAGTTCTTTCGGCGCCTCCACGTCCGTGCAGAAGCACAGCGGCGCCCTGCGATAGCCGGAGAACCGCGTCACCAGCTTGCAGTGCGTAAATACCTTTCTGGGATTGAGCATCCGCGTCTCCAGATATTCCGCCTCCGTGTCAGCGCAGAGCACCGTACAATCCGGAAGGGACTTTCCCTCGGTCTCCACGGTAAACGGAATGGCAAATTCCAGCGTCCGGATGTCGCTCTCTCCATCCGGTGTGTACAAAACCGTGACACGAACCGCACCGGTGACCTCGCCTTTTCCATCCCGCACTTCCCGGCTATGCAGGAATATCTTTCCATCGGTCTCAATAATCCGAGCGATATCCGGACAATAATCCGGAACAATCGTCTCGGCGGATTCTTCCTGGGTGATCGTCACTTCTCCGCAGGATTCACAGGTGTCCAGACACCCTTTTTTCAGTTCCAGTTCCACAAGTACATCATCCTTTCCCGGCCGTTTCGGATTCTGGTCAAACTGTATGAACGGCCGGGAGTTCTTATGCCTGAATCTTGAACAGGCGGCGCAAAATCCCCCTCAGAGCCTTCGGCGATTTCCACACGACAACCTTCATCGGACACCCTCCCTTCAAAATCGTTTCATGCAGGAGCTTCCGCATGCGATCAAGAGAAATGCGACCAGAATCATCAAAAATCCCACCGGAAAAATGGCCGCAATCAGAATCCCGGCACCCAGAGCCACTGCAAAGATTCCCAGCATACAGCCCCAATTTCCCCGGAACATCTTATACACGCTCCCTTCTGGTGTCAGTATATTCCGGGAGTGCCTGGCCAGGTGCAAAAAAGAGCCGCCGGAAATCCGGCGGCTCCCGCATTATTTATCGCTGCTCCCACTCATTCAGGGACTTCAGTTCCCCGTAAAGCCGTACATAGCTGTCGTGACGGCTTCGCTGAATGTGTCCGGCCTTCACGGCCTCCAGTACGGCGCAGTCCCTCTCCCGGGTATGGCTGCACCCCACATACCGGCAGCCATCCAGGTAGGGGGCGAACTCGGGAAAGGTCTCCGGCAGATGATGCTTCAGCTCCAGGTTCAGCTCCTCTGTCTCAAAGGAGGAAAATCCCGGCGAATCCATCACCTCGGCGCCACAGTCCAGATGAAACAGCTCCACATGCCGCGTCGTGTGACGCCCGCGGCCCAGCGCCTCGCTGATTTCGCCCACCCGAAGGTGAACCGCAGGGTCCAGCGCATTCATTATGCTGGATTTCCCAACGCCGGAGTTCCCTGTAAAGGCAGAAAGCTTTCCGGTTATGAGAGACTTCAGCTCCTCGATTCCCTGCCCTGTCTCCGCGCTGACTCTCACCGTAGGGATCCCGGACGCGGTATAGATGTCATAGATTTCATCGGCGGAGTTGAGATCGCACTTGTTCAGCACCACCACCACACCGCACTGCTTCAGAACGGCAATTGCCGCCATCCGGTCGATGAGGAACGGATCGGTCTGCGGGATCGCCTCGGAGGCGATGATGACCATCTGGTCGATGTTTGCCACAGCCGGACGGGTAAACGCATTCCTGCGGGGTTCAATTTTCTCGATCATCCCCTCGCCGCCGCCCAGCTCCTGGACCTCCGCCCAGTCCCCCACCAGCGGGGAAATCCCCTCCCGGCGAAACTTGCCCCGGGCATGGCAGGTCAGAATTTCAGCGCCGTTATCCACATAGTAGAAGCCGCTGAGGGCCTTCTGAATTCTTCCTCTGCTCATTCGTCAAAGCTGACGGAGGTAGTCTCATAAAGAGCCCCGTCGATATAAACCTCAACTGTTGCAGTTCCGGTTCCGGTCAGCTCCTTGACATAGCTGCCCTGCGAGCAATCCACGGCCGCCTCATCTGCCACAACCGTGCCGTCCTGCACAATTTGGATGTGGACGGTAGTCCGCCCATCGGTGGGAAGCGGAACAGTCAGAGTGTCGGAGCCCTGCGTGGAGGAAGCAGAGCCTTTACTGACGGTAAAGTCAATCTTTGTGTCCTCATCCACCTCGGTATCCGCCGCAATGCTCTGCTTCAGAACCACGCCGGCGGCCTGATCGCTCTCCTCTTCCTTCACATTCCCCAGGGTTAGACCCAGGGTTTTTAGCTGCTGCTTGACCAGCTCGATCTGGCTGCCCTCAAACAGAATTACCTTGACCTTCCCCTTTTCCGGGCCTTTGCTGACAATCAACTGGATGGTATCACCATCCTTCAATTCTTCTCCGGCGGCGGGATCGGTCCGGATAACGTAGCCGGCAGTCACCTCACCGTTATATTCCTGCAGCTCATCGGCTGCGTCGATGGTCAGAGACAAATTGTCCTCCTTCATCATCTTCTCCAGCTCAACCTTGGCTTCGCGGGCTTCCTTCCCCGTGACGTCGATCATCTCGCCGGTGTTCTCGCCGGAACTGACCACCACGTTGATGACCAGATTATCGCTCAGATCAGCACCTTTGCGGATCTCGTCCTTCTGCGGATCCTGCTCCATGATGACGTCCTTGGCATACTGGTCGCTGGTCTTATATTCCGTCACTTCGATTTTGAATACGCCCTTAATTTCGGATAGCTCATTGGCCTCCTCGACGGTATAACCCACCACATTTGGCACGGAGTGCTGCACATTTTCCGTGCCGAAGGTTCCAAAAATCATCCGAAACAAGAAAAATACCGCTACCAGAGCCAGACAGGCCGCACCCACGATCAGAGCGGTGCTCTTTCTCTTTCCGCTGTGGGCGGACGCTCGATTTTCCGTTTCACGGGCCGTGCCGCGCTCATGATCCCGGGAATCCCGGGGAGCCGGATGGTGGGTGGCAACGGCGACCGGAGTCCGGATCAGTCGGGTGGGTTCATCCGATTCATCCGGACGAATATCGTTCATTTCAAAGTCCAGGCTGACGCCCGGATTCTTGCGGAAAGTTTCCAGATCCGCGATCATGGCCTCCGCAGAGGGATACCGCCGCTCCAGATCCGGCGCCATGGCCTTCATGCAGATCAGCTCCAGCGGCCCGGGAATCTCGGAATTGATTTCCCTGGGAGCCAGTGGGATGGAGCTGAGGTGCTGAATGGCCACCGACACGGCCGAATCCCCTTCGAAGGGCAGCCGGTTCGTCAGCATTTCGTACAGCACCACGCCGGCGGAATAGATGTCGGATCGGGCATCCGTCCGGTCTCCGCGGGCCTGCTCCGGCGAAATATAGTGGACGGAGCCCAGCGCCTCCTGCGTCAGTGTCTGGGCGGAATTTTCCAGGCACGCGATCCCGAAGTCGGCCACCTTGACGCTGCCGTCCCGCAGAACCATGATGTTCTGGGGCTTGATATCCCGATGGACAATGCCGCGGCTGTGGGCGTGACTCAGGCCCCGCATGATCTGCGTGATAAAGTGCAGGGATTCCCGCCAATTCAGCTGGCCGCGTTTTTCCATGTACTGCTTGAGGGTAATCCCGTCAATCAGCTCCATGACGATATACTCGGTGTCGCCGCCCTTGGAGACGTCATAGACCGACACAATGTTGGGATGCGAAAGCTGCGCCACAGCCTGAGACTCCGCGTTAAAACGGCGGCGGAAGTCCTCATCCTGGGCCAGGTCGCTCTTGAGGATCTTAATCGCCACCAGGCGGTTCAGCCGGTGACACTTCGCCTTGTAGACGACGGCCATGCCGCCGGTGCCGATCCGCTCCATGATTTCATAGCGATTATCCAGCATTTTTCCAATATACTGATCCATGATTCCCTCCTCTACTGTTTCTGTAGCAGCACAGCCGTCACATTGTCTGCCGCGCCCCTGCTCTTGGAAATATCCAACAGGCGCTCCAGGCAGGTCTCTGGATTGTCACCGTGGATTACTTCAAACAGCATTTCCTGATCCGTCACTGTATCCACAAGCCCGTCCGTGCAGAGCAAAAGGTAGTCCCCCTGCTCCATCGGGCATATGTACCCGTCACAGATTGGGTTGATATCCGGACCCAGCGCCCGGGTAATGAGGTTTTTATTGGGATGGCGGCGGGCCTCCTCTGCGGTAATGTCGCCCCGTTCCACCATACTCTCTACCAGAGAGTGATCCTTGGTAACGCGGGTAATGCCGTCGGGTGTGATATGGTAGGCCCGGCTGTCGCCCACATTGCTGATGACCGCACCGTTCCGGTAGGTGACGGCAGCAACCAACGTGGTGCCCATGTTTCGGCAGTCCTCAGACTTCTCCGCTTCGGCTCGGATAGCCCTGTTGGCCAGGGATGCAGCATAGGAGGAAGCCTCCCGCAGCTGCTCCGGGGTCATGTCGCCTTCCAGAATCTTCTCCAATTCTTCGGTAAACACGGAGACCGCGATGCTGCTGGCCAACTGCCCGCCGGCGGCGCCGCCCATGCCGTCACAAACCACACAGACGGTGTGCATGCCGGTCGCGTCCTCCTGAATGGCATAGGCATCCTGATTCTCCTTGCGGACCAGACCGGTATCGGTCATACCCCAAACTTTCATAGGGTGTTCGCCCCTTTCTGTTCTTCCATGGCCTTCCGACGGAGCTGACCGCAGGAGGCATCGATATCGCCGCCCAGACTTCGCCGCACCGTGGCGGTGACGCCCTGAGATTGTAGCCGCTTCTGAAATGCCGCGATGCGCCGGGAGGGCTTAAACGGACTTTCCACCACATCGTTGAGCGGAATGAGATTCACATGTCCCGGCATTCCCCGTATTTTTCTGGCGACGAGATCCGCCTGCCAGTCATTGTCGTTGACGCCGTCGATCATGGCATACTCAAAGGAAATGCGCCGTCCGGTTTTCTCAAAATACCGATGGCAGGCTGCAAACAGGCTGTCCACGTCATAGGCCCGGTTGACGGGCATGATCCGCGACCGGGTCTCATTATCCGGCGCATGGAGCGAGACGGAGAGTGTCAGCTGAAGCCCCAGCTCCGCCAGACGGTCTATCCCGGGGATTAATCCACAGGTGGAAAGTGAGATGTGCCGCATGCCGATATTCAGTCCGTCGGGATGGTTCACCAGCTCCAGAAATTTCAGCACTGTATCCAGATTGTCCATCGGCTCGCCGATCCCCATCAGAACAATGTTGGAAATCTCCAGTCCGGAGTCCTTCCCGGTGAATATTACCTGATCCAGCAGCTCGGATACTGTCAAGTCTCTTACCTTGCCGGCAACTGTGGAGGCGCAGAAAGCACACCCCATGCGGCAGCCAACCTGGGAGGAGATGCAGACCGTGTTGCCGTGATGGTACTGCATGAGAACTGTCTCGATACAGTTGCCGTCCCCCAGCTCCCAAAGAAATTTGACAGTGCCGTCCTCCCGGGAAACCTGCTTGCGGGCCACCTGCGGTACGGTGATAAAGCCCTCCGCCTTCAGTTTTTCCCGCAGGGGCTTGGAAAGATTGGTCATTTCGTCAAAGGACGTGACCCCGCGGTTCAGCCAGGCAAACACTTGTTTACCGCGAAATGCCGGCTCCCCCAAAGAGCCTAAAAACTCTGTCAGCTCCGGAAGTGTCATGGATTTCAAATCGGTCATAAGGGGTTCCTCTCAGCGTTGCCGCTTCATGCGGCAGATGTAAAAACCGTCGGTTCCGTGGAGCTGGGGCCAAAGGGTCAGCTGCCCCTCCGTCTGGCCTGCCGGTTCCGGCAATCGGAAACTTTCCCGGGAAAAAGCAGGATGTTCGGCAAGAAACGCATCTGTCACCTGCTCGTTTTCCTCCGGCAGTACGGTGCAGGTGGAATAGACCAGCGTCCCGCCCGGCCTGACATAGGCGGATGCGTTGTCCAGAATGCCGCGCTGAATCACAGGCATGGCAAATAACGCATCCGGCTTTTTATACCGGATATCCGGTTTCTTCCGGATGATACCCAACCCGGAGCAGGGTGCGTCCACCAACACCACATCGAAGGCATCCGTCCAGTCTTCGCGGTGTATCCTGCCGTCCGCCTCGGCCGTCCGGATACAGGACAGCCCCAGCCGGGCCGCGCCGTCCTGAATGCGGCTGAGTTTGCCCGGAAGGACGTCGCAGGCAAGTATCTCGCCCCGATCCTCCATGGCGAACGCCGCGCTGAAAGATTTCCCGCCGGGAGCGGCGCAGACATCCAGCACCCGGTCACCGGGCTTCGTCTCCGCAACCCGGGACACCAGTCGGGCGGCGGGGTCCTGCACCAGAAATTTCCCGGTCCGGAATGCATCCAGCGCCGCCGGATTGCCGGTTCCGGACAGTTCCAGACAGCCGGGCACCCAATCATGAGGCCGAACTGCAACACCGGCGGCGGAAAGCTCCGCCGACAGCGCCGCCACGGTGGTTTTTAAGGGGTTAATCTGCACTGTCAGAGGGGCCACCTCGTTGTTGAGACGCAGAAACGACTCGGTTCCCTCGGTCCCCAGAATGGGCAGCAGCTTTTTTACCAGCCACCGGGGATGGCTGTACCGGATGGACAGCCTGTGTACTTCGTCTCCGGCGGGAATGGGCGGCAGCTGTTCCTGATTGACCGATATTTTTCGAAGAACGGCATTGACAAGCCCGGAGGCTTTTTCTCTGCCGGACAGCTTCGCCAGTTCGACGGATTCATTGACCGCGGCGCTGTCCGGCACCTTGTCCAAAAACAGGATCTGGTAGGCTCCGATCCGCAGAATATCCGGCAGCGGCTGCTGCAGATGATCGATTTTCTGGGAACAGTACGCCCCCAGATAAAAATCCAGCAGCAAGCGGTTCTGCAGCACGCCGTAGACAATCCGGCTGCACAGCGCAGCATCGGAACCCGACAGACCGTTCCGGGTAATCTGGGCATTTAAGCTTGCGTCCGCCCAGGCGGAGACTGTCCGACAGCTGGTCAGAACCTGCAGCGCTGTCGCGCGCGCGGAATGATTCATCGGCCACCGCCCCGCCGGTTCCCACCGCCGCCGCGTGCCAGGAAGATCAGCACATAGCGCAGCAGGTTTACCAGTGAAACCAGCAGCGCCGCCACATACGTCAGCGCCGCGGCCCGCAGCACTTTTTTCGCGCCCGTAATTTCCTCTTCGTCCAGCAGCTGCTGGCCCTCGATGGTCTCGATGGCCCGGTGAGAGGCGTTGAACTCCACCGGCAGGGTGACCAGCTGAAAGATCGTCACCAGTGCAAACAGCACAATGCCTGCCAGAAACATCGGCTGGCTGTACAGAACCAATCCGATGATCAGCAGGATGAAAGAAAACTGGGAGCCAAACCGGGAGGCGGGGATGATGGCGCTGCGCAGACGCACCGGGCCATAGCCCTCGGCATACTGCACCGCGTGGCCCGCCTCATGGGCGGCGACACCCACCGCCGCGATAGTCGGCGCGTTGTAAACCGACTCGGACAGGTAGATGGTGTTGTCCCGTGGGTCGTAGTGGTCCGTCAGATTACCGCGGACACTCCGGATTCCCACGTCGTACACGCCGTGGGCGCGCAGCACTGCCTCAGCAGCCTCCGCACCGGTCAGATGGCGGCGGTTGTTGACGGCATTGAACCGGCGAAAGCTGCCGGAAACCTGGATTTGCGCCCACACGGTCAGCAGGAGCACGGGAATCAACAGGATCCAGTAGACATTGTTGGCTAAAAAGTAGCCGTAATTGTTGTAAGCATAAGGCATAATATCACTCGATTCCAACAGTTATGGGGTGCCCCAGCAGATAGGCCCCGGCGGTCATGCGCTTGCCGCCCTCGACCTGCAGTTCCGTGAGGAACAGGCTTTTTCCGTCGCCGCAGGCGACTTCAATTCCGGCTTTCCCTGCGGAGAGTACGGTACCCGGCTTGGCGGCGGTAACGTTACCGACCGCTGTCCCGTAGATTTTAAACGGTTTTCCATCCAACTCTGCCGACGCACAGGGCCACGGGATCAGTCCCCGAACCTGATTGCGGATGGCGGCGCTTTCCCGTGTCCAGTCAATGGGAGACAGCTGGCGGGACAGCATGGGGGCATAGGTTGCCGCGCTCCCGTCCTGGGGTGTGCGGGCGGCGGTGCCGTCGGCCAGTGTCGGGATCGTCTCCGACAGCGCCTGAGCACCCAGCTCCGCCAAACGATCCCACAGCTCCGGCAGCGTCTCTTCCAGGTCGATGGGTGTGGACGCGGTCCGGATCACATCGCCGGCATCCAGCTCCCGGGCCATGTACATAATAGATACGCCGGTCTCCTGCTCCCCGTTGAGCATCGCCCAGTTGATGGGGGCGGCGCCCCGATACTTGGGCAGCAGAGACGCGTGGACGTTGACGGAACCGTACCGGGGCGTGTTCAGCAGCTCCTCCGGCAGGATGCGGCCATAGGCTGCCACCACAATCAGCTCGGGAGAAAGCTCCCGCACCAGCTGCAGCGTCTCTCCGTCCTTAACGGTCAACGGCTGATACACCGCCAGATTCTGCGCGCGCGCGTACTCCTTCACCGGGGAAAAGCTCACCTTATTGCGGTTTCTGGGCTTATCCGGCTGCGTAAACACGCCGCAGATCTCATGGCCGTCCTCCACCAGTCGCCGCAGAGAGGCCACGGCAAAGTCCGGAGTGCCCATAAACAGAATTCTCATTCGGTCAGTCCTCTTTTTCCTCAGCCTCGCAGTACTCCCGCAGTTCGTCCTCTGTCAGGAAGTGATCCGCGTGTTCCACGAACAGATGTCCATCCAGGTGCTCAATCTCGTGGCAGAAGGCCCGGGCGGTCAGCCCCTCGCCCTCTGCTTCAAACCAGTTTCCGTCCCGGTCCTGTGCGCGAACCCGCACCCGGTCGGGCCGGGGGATCACCGCCCACTTTCCGGGCACACTGAGGCATCCCTCCAGTCCTGTCTGCTCCCCGCTCTGGGACAGAATCACGGGATTGACCAATTCGATATACTCGTCTGTGTCGTCGTCCAGCACCAGGCACGCTCGGCGCAAAACGCCCACCTGCGGCGCGGCAAGTCCCGCGCCGTTGGCGTCATTCAGCGTCTCCTGCATGTCGTCCAGCAGTTCATGCAGATGCGAGTTGAACTCCGTTACGGGACGGCAGACCTTCGTCAGGCAGTCGTCCCCCATTTCCACAATTTTTCGCAATGCCATAACAATTAACCTCCTATGGTTGCAATACGTCTAATCCGGCCCATTGCAGTCGATAAACAGATTGATGCCGCGGTTGCGGCGGTGCTCTCCAAACTCCTTCAGCAGCCAGGCCAGCCGCTCCCGGGTCGGTTTGTCGTTGCGGCCCACCAGCAGCACCCGGTATCGAAAGCGGTTATTCACTTTCACCACCGGGGCAGGGGCGGGGCCAAGCACTTCCGGCTCGCCGGAGCGCATCTCCTCTGCGTCGCACAGTCTGCGCAGCTCCTCCCGCAGATCCGCGGCGGTCCGCAACACCGCGCCCTCGTCCACGCCCGACACCGTCAGGGTAAAAAGGTCCGCGAATGGCGGATAACGGCGGATCTTACGCATTCGAATTTCGCTTTCGAAAAAACGGTCGTAGTCCTGCTCCGCTGCGCTTTGAATCACGTCGTTTCCGGGGGTGTAAGTCTGAATGACCGCGCGCCCAAGCTTCTCGCCCCGGCCGGCCCGGCCCACCACCTGCGTCAACAGGCTGAAGGTCCTCTCGGCGGCACGGTAGCTGTCGATGTAAAGTGACAAATCGGCGCACAGCACGCCCACCAGCGTCACATTTTCAAAATCCAGTCCTTTGGCTACCATCTGGGTACCCAGCAGGATCGGAATTTTTTCAATTTCAAATTTTCGCAGAAGCTTTTCATGTCCCACTACAGCGGTGTCCGCGTCCATGCGGAGAATCCCCGCGCCTGGAAACAACTCCCGCAGCTCTTCCTCCACCTTCTGGGTGCCGGTGCCCACATATTTCATGATGCCGCCGCAGACCGGGCAGACGGAATAGGCCCGCTCGGAGTGGCCGCAGTAGTGGCACATCAGCCGCCCGTTGGCGGAGTGGTAGGTCAGTGGCACGCTACACCGGGGGCACTCCGGCACCCTGCCGCACTCGCCGCACAGCAGCATGCGGCTGTTGCCCCGTCGGTTGAGAAACAGAATGCTCTGCTCGCCCCGGGACAGATTCTCCTCCAGCTCAAGGTGCAGGGTCTGACTGATCATGCCGGCGTTTCCGGCCCGGATCTCCTCCCGGAGATCGGCGATCATCACCCTTGGGAGGCCGCTCTCGTTATACCGCCTGCACAGCTGCTCCAGGTGGTAGCTGCCCTTCCGGGCGGCCCAGGCACTTTCCACCGCAGGGGTGGCGCTGCCCAGCACCAGCACGGCCTTGTCCTGACCGCAGCGGAATTTTGCCACCTCTCGGGTGTGATACCGGGGCGGATTTTCCGACTGATAGCTGCTCTCCTGCTCCTCATCCAGAATAATCATTCCCAACCGCTTCAGCGGTGCGAATACGGCGGATCGGGTGCCCAGCACCACGTCGACACCGCCCTGCCGGATGCGCTTCCATTGGTCGTACCGCTCCGTCATCCGGAGGGAGCTGTGCAGCATGGCGACGCGCCCTCCGAAATAAGAGGAAAACCTGCGCAGCATCTGGGGCGTCAGAACAATCTCCGGCACCAGCACCATTGCGGTTCTTCCCATTTCCAGTATTTCCTGAACCAAGCGGATATAGACCTCTGTCTTGCCACTTCCCGTAACGCCCTGCAACAGCACAGCCTCCGGCCGCCCCGTCCGCGTCAGTTGAAGAATCCGCTCAAATGCGGACTGCTGCTCCTCATTGAGGAGGATCGGCTCCCCCGGCTCCACGGACTCGGGCTCCGGAACGCGAAGCTGCTCCTCTTCCGTAAAAGTGAGAATCCCCGCCTTTTCCAGCCCCCGAAGCGTCTGCATGGTGGCGCCGGTGAAATAGCACAGATCCGATACAGCCGCCCGCCCCGTGGATGCCAGCAGGCTAACGGCCTCATAACGCACCGGCGCAGTGCGCCGCTTTGGCTCCGCCAAGGCCAGAGCCTCCTCGGCGCTGACTGTCAGCTCTGCCATTCGGCGGATTTTATCGTTCACCTTGCGCTGGACCCCGGTCTCCCGGGTCAGAACACCTGCAGTGCACAGGGCTTTCAGCGTATCCGAAACCTCCTGACCGCAGGACTCCCGCAGCGCCTCCTCCGTGAAGGTCTCCCGGAGGGACAGCGCCGCGTCCAGCACAGACGGAGCTCCCTGGATCTCAGCTCCCAGGGCATAGACGGTCTCGCGGCTCAGGCCCTCCGCCAGGCGGTAGGTCTCCTGAAGACGGTACCACAGCCCCGCCGGCAGTACCGTCTTAACCGCCTCGTACATGGTACAGAAATACCGCTGGCGCATCCAAAGCGCCAGCGCAATTCCAGCCTCGTCCAGCACCGGTTCCCCGTCCAGCAATCGGGCGATTTCCTTCAGAGCCGGAACTTTCTCCCCGGTGACGCGGGCGAGGATTACCCCCTCGCTGCGTCGGTTTCCCCGACCGAAGGGCACCAGGACGCGAACGCCCGGCTGTGCCCCCTCAGCCATGGACTCCGGGATCAAATAATCGTAGGGTTTGTCGATTGAATAGGGCGCGGCGGACACCGAAATTTTTGCTACCGCGACTGTCTCCATCCTCTCGCCCCTCTCAACCGAATTATTCCTGTGCTTCCTTGATGGTCAGGTCCATGTCCCTGGCGTCCAGCTTGCCGGCAGCCACCTCGTTGATGGCTATGGTCACCGGCTTTTCTTCCAGCACGACCCCGTGAGCCTCGGCATCCACAGCAATCTGGCGGGCGCGGCGCGACACCACGTTCACCAACATATACCGGTTGGGGATAAAGGAATTCAGCTTGCTCATTGCGGGATATAGCATCATACTCTCTACTTCCATTCTGCCTGATTCAGGCCTATATTTAAGAATTCGCAATCGGACGGGGGATTATCTTCCGCTGATGATCTCCATGCGGTCCCCGGGTTTGCAGTGTTCTGCGGTCATAATGGCGGTGAGTTCGCTCACCGCGGTCTCTATGGTGTCGTTGATTACAAAATAATCGTAGGTATGGGCTGTCTGAAACTCCACCTTGGCCCGCAGGAGCCGCTTTTGAATCTTATCCGGCTCGTCGGTGCCCCGCTCGGTCAGGCGGCGTTCCAGCTCCGTCCAGCTGGGGGGGGCAATAAAAATGCGGACGGTTTCCGGCCGTTTGCTGGTTACCTGAATGGCGCCCTGCACCTCGATGTCCAGAATGACGTCCTGGCCCCGTTCCATGGCCGCGTCCACATATTTCTTGGGCGTTCCGTAAAAATTGCCGACGTATTCGGCGTACTCCAGAAATTCGTCCCGCGCGATCCACTGCCGGAACGTATCCACGTCCATAAAATGATAGTGGACACCGTCGATCTCTCCGCCCCGGGGTTCCCGCGTGGTGGCGGACACGGAAAAATACAGGTCGGGCCGCCGCTCCAGCAGCGCCTTGAGCACCGTGCTCTTTCCCACGCCGGACGGTCCGGAGATGATAAATGTCTTTCCTCTGCGCATGGTTTCTTACTCCTCTTCCAGTTCCACTGCCTGCAGGCGGGCGCCGAATTTTTCGGGCGCCACAGCCGACAGGATGACATGATCGCTGTCCATGATAAAAATGGACGCGGTCTTGCGGCCGTACGTGGCGTCAATCAGCATGCCCCGTTCCCGGGACTCCTGCACCATCCGCTTGATGGGCGCGGAATCGGGGCTGACGATGGCCAGCAGACGGTCCTCCGAGATCAGGTTGCCGAATCCGATGTTGATCAGTCTCATGCATTCACTCCACGTTCTGAACCTGCTCGCGGATTTTCTCAACTTCGGCTTTCAGATTGACCGCCACCCGGGCGATGCTCACATCGTTGCACTTGGAGCCGATGGTATTGGACTCGCGGTTAACCTCCTGAATCAGGAAATCCATCTTGCGTCCCATTGGTTCGTCGGACTGAAGCATGGTCCGCAGCTGTGACACATGGCTGCGCAGACGGACGGTCTCTTCATCCACGGCGATCTTGTCGGCATAGATGGCGGCCTCCGTCAGAATCCGCTGTTCCTCGATGGCGGTGGACTGCAGCACCTCCTGCATCCGGGCCGTCAGCTTCTGGCGATATTCCGCCACCGTCTCCGGAGAGCGCTGCTCCACCTGGCCGGTCAGTGTTTCAATTGTAGTCAGACGGCTGTCGATGTCTTCGGCCAGCTTTCCGCCCTCTACTGCCCGCATGGCATTATACGCCTCCAATGCCTCATCCAATACCTGGCACAAATCCGCACTCACTGTCTCCAGGTCCTCGTCCTCCTTGGAAACGGTCAGCACGTCGGGAAACCGGGCCAGCTGGTCTGCCGTGACCTTCGGTTCCGTACCGCAGACCTCGGACAGTTCCCGCAGTGCGGCGGCATAGCTGGCCGCCAGCTCCCGGTTGACAGATACTTTGGCCACGTCGGCGGCGGAGGCATCCACTGCGATATAGACATCCACCTTGCCCCGGGAAACAGCCTTCTGCACCCGGGTCTTAACCGCGTCCTCGGCGAAGGAATACATCCGGGGCATCTTAACCGTGGAATCCAAATACCGGTTATTCACGGAATGGACCTCCACCATGATCTCCCGCCGGTTGAGAATCTCACGGGCCCGGCCGTAACCGGTCATACTTTTGATCAAAACGAATCCCTCCCAGCCCTGTCGGGCAAATTACAGGCAGCGGAAACCGTAAAGTCCGCAGCCATTACACAGCAGATAAGCACAGCATAATTTTGGGCATAGCCCTCCGACATCGCAGACCTCCGTACCAAATGGGCCGCCTCCCGGCCGGTAGGCTGTTTTACCGGCCTGCTCCATAAAGTCCAGCGCCGACCGGTACTCGCCGTTGTTGGGGTCCATCTGGCAGGCAGTCTGATAATACCGTTTTGCCTCGTCCAGCCAACCCCGCCGGAAACAGATTGCACCCTTCAAAAAATTCCACTCGGCGTCGTGGTCGGCGATGTCGTTTAAAAGCATCTCCGCCCGGCTCAGGTCTCCCATGTTGATGGCAACCCGCACCTGCTGGAGCACAGGACTACCCGAGGTGGACTGGGGATCCCAGCTCTGGCGGGCGGTGCCGCCGCCCCCATACTCATACCCATAGCCGCCGGAACGGGGGGCTCCGTGGTTGCTGCGGTCCTTGGTAACCTGCTCGTAGGCGGCGTTGATTTCCTTCATCTTCTCCTGAGCCAGATCCTCCAGTGGGCTGTCATGGTAATTATCCGGATGGTATTTCCTGGCCAGCTGCAAATACGCCTTTTTAACTTCCTGATCCGTGGCGGTCTCGGGAACGCCTAAAATCTGATAGGGATTATTCATGCAATTGTTTCCTCAGCCTTCTTGGTTTTTCTCTTTCTCCCTCGAAAAGCCGTCTCGAACACACCGTCCAGAACCGCCTTTCCCACCTGAAACAGACCGGTATACACTGTGTTTTCCAGAATCACCGACCAACATCCGAAGTCCCCCAGTTCATAGGCGGCGGCGATCATCCGAACGGAGTGGTCGAGGGTCTCGACAAACGCCTTCCGGCTGTCCGGGTCCAGCTTCCCGTCGGAGAGTCCGTACCGAAGCCGCAGAGGGTTATAGTCGCCGCGTCTGGTGTCCTTCTCCAGATCGTCGGCGGCGTCGATCAGGTAGATCCAGCGCCCCAGATGATACAGAATCTGGTATAGAATCCGCTGTCGGCTGGAATCTTGAATCTCTGCCGCGGCACCTGCCAGCAAAACCGCGAAGGTATCCGCCGGCTCGTCCAGTGACGCACTGTGAGCCTGCTCCAGCTTCGAAAGGCGCAACAGCTGCTCCCGTGTGTTCCGGTCAAAGTCCGGACGAAGAGCCGCCGCTTTTCGGTAGGCCCCGCGCAGGCACCGGGACAGCAGACGATACTTCAGCCCTCTCCAAAACCCGTGATCGGCCACGCCGTCCCGCAGCTGCCAGTAGGCGAGAATCACGCTCTCATCCGCCGCCAGCTCCATGGCCGCCGTCCGGAGGGCATAGCATCGTTTCCGGCAGGGACTTGCGATGCAGCGGGCCTGTCCGTACGCCGGCGGTTCCGGGTCCGACAGAAGGATCGCCAGAAAGGTAAAGTCATAATTGAGAATCATTCGGCCCGCCAGTCCATACCTGCGGCCCAGCGTATGACACAGGCCACAGTAAACCTGCCGGAACCGCTCCTGTTCCTCCCCCGGCAGCCGAGAGAGCGGAGGAATGACATAACCAAACATCCCGGAATCAGAACAGCCGGACGACGGTGACTACCGTCGCGCCGGGATAGTCGCAGATGGCATTTCCCGCCCTTGAGGTCTCGGCGCGGCGCATATTCTCAATTCGTTCAACGGCTGCAATTTGTGTCATTCGTTTTCTCCTGATTGCGGGCTAACTGATGGTAATCTTGATCTGATAGTCGCCGACAGTTCCGATGTCCCCGTCGGTTTTTACCGTGACCTTCGCAGGGACGGTATAGCTGCCGCTGGCGGAGTTGATGTCTGTCAGATCCGCGGTGACCATCAGATCCTCCGTGGTGACCTTTCCCACATCCGCCGCCGGGCCCCGGAGCATCACATTCAGCTCCGTGGTCAGAATCTCAACCTGCTTGCCGTCCGGAATGTTTTCACACTGGAACTGGGTGGCGGGCAGCGTGACAGTGGCCATATCTTTAAATCCGATCTTCATGGTGGCCCGGGTCACGCCGCTGAGATTCTCACAGCCCTTGGGTACCTTGATCACATAGTTGTAAGTGGCGCTGCCCTCCAGCGAAGACAGGTCAAACTCATCCAGCACGATGGAGTCCACATTCTTCAATACCGAGGCGTCACCGGATACGGTGACGGTGGAGGGCTGGATGGTATACGTCACATTGCTCAGGCTGGAACCCGGAGATTCGTTGAATTTCACGGTCAGCGGCAGTTCCTTGACCACGTTCACCGGAAGCGTCACCTTGATCTGACTGGAGGTGGCATGGATGCCGTCGTCAGTGACGAGCTGGTCGTTGGCATCGTAGAGCTGATAATCCAGCATCTGGGTTACCGTGGACACCGCGTTGTCAATTTTTAAAACGACCTTGGCGTAGCTGACCTGATCCACAAGATCCTCATCTCCCCGCAGTTCCAGGGTAGAGGGCTGGTAGCTGAGCTCGCCGGCGATATAGCCGTCCGCCACATTGCCCTGCACCTCGCAGTGGATGGGCACGTCCCGGCTGTACAGCTCGCCGATATCCACGGAGACCGTATAAGCGCTGGCGTAGGTGACCGTAATGCTGCTGGAGGATACCGTGCTGGGATAGAGAATCTTATAGTTCACTTTCTGCCAACCGGTGGCCGTCACACCCGACAGGTCGGCCTGGATGCGAATCTTCGTGGTATCCAGTCTGGCGATCACCTTACGGGTGGCCTCCAGTTTCAAGGAAACGGTCTGGTCACTGTCTGCCAGCAGCATCAACCCCCGGTCCGCCAGTGTGGTGTTCTCTCCCACGAAGTCGATGGGAATCTCATCGGGGGTTACAATTACCTTCGTGCCGCCATCGTTATTGTCCACATACACCCAGAAGGCAATGGCGATCACAATCGACAGCAGAATGTACAGTGCCCGGCTTTTTCTCCCGTTATTCTGCATGTTTGCCGCCATCCTCCTTCCTGGTACGAAGGAGACCCAGCAAACCGCGCCTGGGCTCGTCCGTTTCATTTTCCTCCTGCGGCAACAATTCGTTGCGCAGGAGGTTCTCCAGCGTTTCGGCCGTCAGGTGGCGCTTGAGCATGCCGCCTATGGCCACCGAGACGGAACCGGTTTCCTCGGATACAATCACCACCACCGCATCGGAATTCTCGCTCATGCCGATGCCGGCACGGTGCCGCATCCCCAGCTCCCGGGAGAGGTTCACATTTTTGGATAGGGGCAGCATGCAGCCCGCACCCAGAACCCGTCCGCTGCGGATAATGACGGCGCCGTCGTGCATGGGCGCCTTGACAAAGAAAATATTCTTCAGCAGCTCGCTGGAAACTGTGGCGTCCAGCACCGTGCCGCTGCGTACCATATCGTCCAGCAGAATTTCCCGCTCAAAGACGATCAGGGCTCCGGTTCTGGTTTTGGACATCTCCGTACAGGCCAGCACCGTCTGGCCGATGCAGCGCTCCAAAATGGACTGCGCTTCGGCATGGGTGAAAAATACGATAAATTTCCGGCTTCCCATCTGCTCCAAAATCCGACGGATTTCCGGCTGAAACAGGATGATCAGCGCCAGAACACCCCATTCCACCATGATGCTCATGATGTAATTGATGCCGTTCAAATGCAGGATAGATGACAGCCACAGCCCCACCATAAAAATAAAAACACCCTTAAGCAGACTGGCGGCCTTTGTGCTTCTCACCAGAGTCAGCAGCTTATAGATTACGAACGCCATGATGGCCATGTCCAGCAGATCCGTCAGACTGATGGTCATGATATATCGGTAAATATTACCAAACCAAGTGATTGCCATTTCTACATCATCGCCTCTTCCAGGTCGAGAATATACTTATTATATGAAAAATGCAGTCATAATGCAAGGACTACACTGTCAAAATTCACGGTTCGTTCAGATTTTCAGCGCAATTCCTCATGGACAGCCGCAAGAAAGGCTGCAATCTCGGGTATCTTGTTGAATGCGGACAGACTGACTCGAACGGTTCCGCTCTGATCTGTCCCGGCGGTCTGATGCGCCTGAGGCGCACAGTGCAGGCCGCAGCGCACGGCGATATCCCGCTGCGCCAGCCGATTGCCCAGCTCCTCCACATCCATCTGGCTGCATCGGAAAGACACCACACCGGTCTGAGCCGCCAAATCCGGACGGGCGAAAACCTCCGTACCCGGAATTTTTTTCAGCTCTTCGGCGGCCGTCAGCGTCAGGTCCCGCTCGTGGGCGCAGGTCCGGTTCAGTCCGGTCTGCCGGACAAACCGCACACCCGCCAGCAATCCCGCGATTCCCGGCATGTTGTGGGTTCCGGCTTCCAGCCGATCCGGCAGAAAATCTGGCATATTCTGATCCATTGAAACGCTGCCGGTACCGCCCTCCATCAGGGTCTTCGCCTGAAAATCGGGACTGCAGAGCAGAACGCCCGTTCCCTGGGGGCCATACAGGCCCTTGTGCCCCGGCATGGCGACAAACGCCGCATGAAGCGACTCGAAATCCAGGGGCAAAACGCCCGCGGACTGGGATGCGTCAATCAGCAGGGGAACATTCCGCGCGTTGCACAGCTTCGCCAGTGCTTCCACCGGCTGAACAAATCCGAACACATTGGACACATGGTTGCAGATGACAGCGTCGGTATCCGGGCCGATTGCCCGGCTAAAGGCATCCAGAACCTCGTCCGGACGGAACAGAGGGGCGGACGCCACAGAGATCCGGACATCCGGAATTGCGGCGAGGGGCCGGGTTACGGCATTGTGCTCATACCCCGAAATCACCACATGGCTTCCTGGCCGGACCAAGGACTTAATGGCAATATTCAGGCCGTGGGTCGCATTGAATGTGAACACCACCTGCTCCGGCATTGGTACATGAAACAGCTCCGCCAGCTCCGTGCGGCAGAGATAGGCCGTCTCCGCCGCACGGTTTGCTGCGGGATAGCCGCCCCGGCCAGGAGAACTGAGCTGGCGGAGCGCATCCTGCATGGCGGCTGCCACAGTCGGCGGCTTTTGAAAGCTGGTCGCCGCGCTGTCAAGGTAGATCATAAAGCAGCCTCCCGATACTTGTTATTCTGTGTCAGATATATTTTCACCGGAGCCAGCCGCGCATTTTTCAGGGCCGCAAGGGCCGTCGCGATTTGGTTTTCCGGAACACGGACAGCGTAGGCGCAGCCACGGTCCGACAGCTCCCTGGGAGCCCGATAATACTGGCTCCGGATTCCGTTGGCGGACAGAACGGATTGCATCTGCTGCGCATAGGTCACGGAGCGCGCGATCATCACATAATGTTCCACAGACACTCCTCCTCTCCCCTCATCCTATGAGCGGAGCGCCAAAGCGTGAAAAAAACGGACACGCAGTCAGCGTGTCCGCCTGCATATCATCAAAAAGATCAAAAGAAACGAACGATCCGGGTGTGGAACTTTTTTGGGGAAACGAAATTTCGAAGGAATCCGATCGATTATGCGCTCTTTTCCAGCAGAGCAACCGCCTGCGCCGACATCCCGGAACCATCGCCGGTAAAGCCCAGGCGCTCTTCGGTGGTGGCCTTCACATTGACCCGATCCGGGTTTATCCCCAGAGCCGCTGCGAGGTTTTCCGCCATCCGCGCCTTGTACGGCGCAATTTTCGGAGCCTGCGCCACCAGCGTGGCATCCACGTTGACCACCGTATAGCCGGCTTTTCCCAGCAGTGCCCCGACCCGCTCCAGCAAAATCAAGCTGGGGACCCCGGCGAAAGCGTCGTCGCTGTCCGGAAAGAGTTCGCCGATATCGCCCAGCTTTGCGGCCCCCAGCAGGGCGTCCATCACAGCATGGGTCAGAACGTCCGCGTCCGAATGGCCAAGCAGCCCCCGCTCATAGGGAATTTGCACACCGCCGAGAATCAGATCCCGGCCCTCGGTCAGCCGGTGGACATCATAGCCCTGCCCGATGCGCAAGTTTGTCATGCCCGTTCCATCCTCTCCCGCAGCAGAGCCTCCGCCACAATCAGATCTGCGGATGTAGTGATTTTCAGATTATCTTCTGCGCCTTCCACCAGATAGACGATCTTTCCCAGCCGCTCTACGGCGGAGCAGTCATCCGTCACCTGAGCTCCGGTCTGCAGCGCGGCCTGCAGTGCCGCTTTCAGCAGGCTTGCCTCAAATACCTGCGGGGTCTGAATGGCCATCAGCGCATCACGGTCCAGTGTCCGAACCACCTCGCCGTCACGAACCACCTTTACCGTATCCTTGACCATGACTCCGGGCGCGGCCGCCATACAGCGGGCGGCCTTGTCGATCACCCGGTCAATCAGCGCGGGGGTCACCAGCGGGCGGGCACCATCCTGCACCGCCAGCAGCTTTGCCTCCGGATTTGCCTCCAGCGCGGCCTTCATCACCGACTCCGCCCGGCTGTCTCCGCCGCACACCACCTTGGCCGGTTTGTCAATGCCATACTCTCTGCACAGCCGGGAGAACTCCACAATCTCGTCCTCTCTGGCCGCAATCACAATCTCGTCCACGCCGGCGGCCTGATTCAGCGCCCGGAGCGTATGTACCAGCACGGGAACCCCCGCCAGCTCCGTCAGCAGTTTATTCTGGCCGCCCATTCGGACGGAGCTGCCCGCCGCCGCCACGATGGCCGTGCAATACGGGCGCTGAGCCCGGCGCAGTTTATGAAACAATTGAAATGCCATGTCGGGTATCCTTTCAGTGTTTTGCCCATCCGGAAAGCATCGCCTGGTTCACCCGGGTCTCCATCTCGTCATAGCCGGCGCGTTTGGTGATCACCAGCTCGGAAATCAGAATCTGCTTGGCGCTGTGCAGCATTTTCCGCTCCCCGGTGGACAGGCCGTGTTCGCTGTCGCGGCACATCAGCCCCTTAATAACCCGCGCCACTTCGTATAGATCTCCGCTTTTCAGGCGCAGCATGTTCTCCCGGTATCGCTTGTTCCAGTTGGCCGACTCCGCGACCTCCATGCCGGGAATCGCATTCAAAAGTTCTTCCGCCTTTTGCTCGCACACCACGGCACGGATGCCGATGATCTGGCTGTTGGCGGTGGGAATTTTCAGGAGCAGCCCCCCTATGGGCATTTTGAACACATAGTAATCCTGCGCGCTGCCGTTGACCTTCTCCCGGACTATGGAATCAATCACTCCGGCTCCGTGCATGGGATGCACAACAAGATCCCCTATGTGAAACATTTTTTGCTCCTTCCCTGTTCGTGCGGCGTCAATCCCTTGCGCCGCATTCCTTTCAAATCAACAATAGTTCCCTTTTTATTATACCTTAATTTTAGAATATTACAAGTATCCTTCAAATTTTTGGAAAGAACTACGGGGAAGAGGGCGGTATAAAGCCGCCTTCTCCCCCGTAGAATACCGGTTCAATTCTTATTGGATCTGCGCCAAATGTGCATTTTCTCCGCGTCGGCAATGAGCTCATCCCGGAACTGCGGATGGGCCACGCTGATAATGGCCTCCGCCCGCTGCCACGTCGACAGACCCTTCATGTTGACCTTGCCGTATTCGGTGACCAGCCAGTGCAGGTTGGTGCGAGTCGCGGTGATCACCGTGCCGTCGATCATGGTGGGTCGGATCCGGGAGTGCAATTCGCCGGTCTTCTTGTCCTTCACCGTGGAGGAGCAGCAGATAAAACTTTTGCCGCCCTTCGACAGGTAGGCGCCCAGAACGAAATCCTGCTGGCCTCCCGCGCCGGAGATATGCTGGATGCCGGAGGATTCGGAGGAAACCTGTCCGTACAGGTCGATATCCACCGCTCCGTTGATCGAGACAAAATTGTCGATGGAGGATACCCTGGCCACGTCGTTGGAGTAGCTGACCGGCACACAGGCACACTGGGGGTTGTTGTCCAGATAGTCATACAGCTTCTGGGACCCTGCGCCGAACGCATACACCTGGCGTCCCTTGTCAATGTTCTTCCGAGTGCCGGAAATCTTACCGGCCATGGCGATGTCCACAAACGCGTCTACGTACATCTCGGTATGCACGCCCAGATCCTTCAGATCGGACTCCGCGATCATCTTACCGATGGCACCGGGCATGGAGCCGATTCCCAGCTGCAAACAGGCCCCGTCGGGAATCTCCGTCACAACCTGTCTGGCAACCGCGATGTCCACCTCCGACGGCACCCCCGCGGGAGGCATCTGATCGAGGGGAGGATTTACGCCCTCGACAATCATATCCACTTCGTCCACATGTACGCCGGTTTCAAACCCGCCCAAACAGCGGGGCATGTTCCGGTTGACCTCCACAATCACTACCTTGCCGGTGTCGCAGACAGCCTTCAGATGGGAAGTGTTGGGGCCGAAGTTGAAAAAGCCATGCTCGTCCATTGGCGCCACCTGAATCATGACCACATCCGGCGGAATAATGCAGTTGTAGTAAAACCCGGGCAGCTCGGAATACCGCATAGGGCTGTAAAACGCCAGCCCCTCCTTCACCATCTTCCGCTCCACACCGGACATATGCCAGGAGTTCCAGGTGAAATGGCTGGATGCATCCGGCACACCGGCAAAGGCCGGCCGGCGAATCAAAATTCCACCGCGAATCTTCACGTCGGTCAGCTCATCCGCACGATTAGCCAGCGCCTGGTCCAGCGCATAAGGGGCGCCGGTACACCAGCCGTAATCCAGCCACATACCGGACTTGACAACTTTGACCGCTTCCTCGGCAGTCACCAGCTTTTTCTGATATTCCTCCAGATAGCTCATAAATCGTTTCCTCCGTATCAGCAATGATTTTCAATCAGCAAGCGCATTAGATTGTCAAGATTATAACATAGCGGTTTTCTCTTTGCAATCTTAACATTTGAACTTCTGAAAAAATAAAAGGAGCAGGCACCAAATGTGCCTGCTCCCTGCAGCTCGGATTTGATGGAAACTTACTCCTCGTCGGCGGGATCGCTCTCGGGTTCCTCTTCGCCGGCGGGGGTCAGCAGCGCGCGAATGGACAGGGAAATCTTCTTCTTCTCCTCGTCAATCGCAATGATCTTTGCATCCACAACCTGACCCTCGGACAAGACGTCCTCCGGCTTGTCAATGCGGCGATCTGCAATCTGGGAGATGTGGATCAGGCCGTCCACGCCGGGAACAACCTCGGCAAAGGCGCCAAACGTCATAAGCTTGACAATCTTCACGGAGACCACATCGTCCACATGATACTGGTTCATGAAGGACTGCCAGGGATCTACCTCGCGGTCCTTGACGCCCAGAGAGATCTTGCGCTTCTCGGGATCATAGGAGATGACGTACACACTCAGAGTATCGCCGACCTTGCACACCTCAGCGGGGTTCTTGATACGGCTCCAGCTCAGCTCGGAGATATGTACCATACCATCCACGCCGCCGATATCCACAAACACACCGTAGGAAGTCATGGACTTCACGGTGCCGGTATAATGCTTGCCAGCCTCGATATTGTCCCAGATCTCCGTCTGAGCGGCTTTGCGCGCCTCGTCGTTGACGGAGCGGATGGAGCCGACCACACGGCGCCGGGCGCGGTTAACCTCGGTAATGCGCAGCTGAACCTTCTGCTTCACCAGTGAAGACAGATCCGCGCCGCGGGGCAGACCGCTCTGAGAGGCAGGCACGAATACGCGCACGCCCTTGACGGAAACAACAATACCGCCCTTGTTTTCCTCGGTAACGGTTCCCTCCATGACGGTCTTGGTATCAACCGCCTGCTCAATATTCTCCCAGACCTTAACCGCATCCAGACGCTTCTTGGAAAGCTCGGCATAGCCCTCAACGTCATTGACACGGATGATATAAGTCTCAATCTCGTCGCCCACATGGACGATATCCTCGGCTTTCACACTGGGGTCGTCGGACAGTTCGCTGGTCTTGATATAGGCGGCCTGCTTGGCCCCCACGTCCACCTGAACCTCGGTCGGGGTGATGGCCGTGACAATGCCGGTTACCTTCTCGCCTGTATTTAAAGTTTTAAAAGACTGATTCAGTAATTCCTCGAAGGACTCTTCCGCGCCCTCGGCCGCTTTGATTTCTTCACTCATCGTTGCATATACCTCCTTAATGATGCCCGCAGGCGTGGAAGCACCGGCCGTAAGACCCACAACAGAGCAACCATTGAAAAAATCCGGCGAAAGCTCGTCCGCGGTTTCTATCTGAAGAACGCGCGGGCATCCCTCTTTGCAAATTTCTGTCAGATGTTTGGTGTTTGCGCTTTTACGGTCGCCAACCACAACCATCGCGTCGACCCTGGATGCGATCTGTGCAGCCTCAGTCTGGCGTTTATGCGTAGCATTGCATATTGTATCAAATATTTTTACGTTTGTACACTCTTTTTTCAGGATTTTTGCAGAAGTTTCAAAAAGAGATCGAATACAGGTGGTCTGTGCCACCACCGTCAGGGGCAATTCTCTGCGGGCGGGAATTTCGTCCAGCCACCTGCACACCGTCTCGGGCCCGTCCAGCACCACCGGATGGGTGCACCAACTGGCCACGCCCTCCACCTCTGGATGGCGGGGTTCGCCGATGATGACCGGCTGTCTTCCCTCCTGCTCGGCCTGAGCCGCAAGCTTTTGAATCCGCTGCACATTGGGACAGGTTGCGTTGACACAGCGCACGCCCCGGGACACCAGCGCATCCAGCACGGACTTCATCTCCCCGTGGGATCGGATGACAACTGTATCTCCGGGCCCAATCCGGCCCTGCTCCTCTGTTTTCCGGACACCGGACCGCTCCAGTTCCTCCACCACATGAGCGTTATGGATGAGGTCCCCCAGCATCCAGCAGCCACCGGTCTCGGCTCCCGTCTGCTCCGCCATCTCCACAGCGCGTCTCACGCCATAGCAGAATCCGGCGGATTCTGCCAGGATTACCTTCATTTCGTCTCATCCCCCAGAGTATAAGCTTGGCGCAAAATCTCTTCCGCGATGCACTGCATCTCCTCGGATGTGCCGTGCCGGCCGGTATAGGCCGGCTGATACGGTGTCCCGAAAATCATGCGTGTTTTATGGAAAAGCCGTTTTTTGCCGTCTACAAACACCGGAACCAGCGTGGCGCCGGAGCGGATTCCGATCATGGCCACACCGCTTTTGGCGGTGGCGGGCTTGCCGTCCACCTTGCCGATGCCATCCCGAACTACCGTACCCTCGGGAAAAATCAACAGGTTGTCGCCGTCCCGAATGGATTGCATGGCCGTTTTGACGGCAACAATGTCTGAGTTGCCCCGGGAGACAGGGAACGCGCCCACTTTCAGCAGAATCCAGCGGAGAACCGGATTTTTAAACAGGGAGTCCTTGGCCATGACGTGCAGCCGATAGTCGATGGGCAGCTTGATGGCAATCAAAATGGGATCCCAGTTGCTGGCGTGATTGGGGCACAGAAGCACCCCGTGTTTCGGCAGATGTTCCAGTCCCCGCACTTCTATCGGAAACAGGAAGTACAGGACAATATTCAGAAATCGGTACAAAAATTTGAAAAATCGGTTCATTGGCCGGCCACCTCCCGCACAAGCGTCAGCAGCGCGGCAAGGCTCTGCTCAAAATCAAGCTCCGTGGTGTCCAGCTCCACGGCATCCTCCGCCCGCCGCAGCGGCGCGATCTCCCGATGGGTATCGTTCCAGTCCCGCTGCTGAATCTCGGACAGCACCTGATGATACGGCTGCGGGGTTCCCCGCTGCTCCAGCTCCAGACAGCGGCGGGCGGCTCTGGCCTCCGAAGAGGCAGTGAGGAACACCTTCAAATCCGCATCCGGCAAAACCACCGTGCCGATATCCCGCCCGTCCATGATTACATCGTGGTTCCGTGCAAGCTCCCGCTGCATCTCCAGCAGGAATGCCCGCACCTGCGGATAGGCCGAAACGGCGGAGGCGCACAGTGAAATCCGGGGCAGCCGGATTTCCTCCGTCACGTCCTGCCCGTTCAGCAGCATATGCTGCAGCCCATCCACGCCATAGACAATCTCCATCCGGATCTCCGGCAGAGCTGCGGTCACCTCCGCCTCGTGCCTGGAATCAATCCCATGGGTGTGGGCGTAATAGCCGATGGTGCGGTAGATCGCACCGGTATCCACATATAAAAATCCCAGCTCTGCCGCCATCCGCTTTGCCAATGTACTCTTCCCCGCGCCCGAGGGGCCGTCAATGGCAATGCTGACATACTCTTTCTTCTGCATACCGCTCTCCTGCATCTCTCTATGATCTATGATTCGTGCGCCTCCGCACCGGAGGCCGCCAGTCCGGCCGCCCGACCGGTAGCCCAGGCAATCTGCAGGTTAAATCCGCCGGTGTAGGCGTCCGCATCCATAATTTCGCCCGCAAAGTATAATCCCTTTACAATCTTTGATTCCATTGTAGTTGGATTAATTTCTTTCGTAGGAATTCCGCCGGAAGTCACAATCGCCTCCTCCACTGGGCGGGGCCCGGTGACCGGCACTGTGAAATGACGCAGCGTCTCCTCCAGCTTCCGGCGCTGCTCCCGGGTGACGGAGTGGAGCTTCGTCTCCCCGTCCACGCCGCAGCGCGCCACGATCACAGGGATCATGCTGTGGGGAACCAGGCCACCCACCAGCCCCGTAAAATTCTGGTTTTTCCGTTCTTCGATGTCACGAAGCAGCCGTGCCTCCAGCTTCTGGTCATCCAGCGCCGGCTTCAGGTCAATCACTACGGTATATTGATTTTTGTCAAAGTCCCGCATGTGGGCACTGGCGGAAAGAATCACTGGCCCGGACAGGCCAAAATGGGTGAACAACAGCTCTCCGAAGTCCTCGTACACGGTTTTGTTCTTCTGATTTTTCACCGCAACTCCCACGTTTTTCAGACCCAGGCCCTGCATGGCCGGGCAGCAGGGATCGTCGCTGGTCAGCGGCACCAGGGACCCCACCGGTTTGACCAGGGTATGCCCCAGGCTCCCGGCAATCCGATAGCCGTCCCCCGTGGAGCCGGTCGCCGGATAGGAAACGCCGCCGGTGGCCAGAATCACAGCCTCCGCGCTGTACTGTCCGCCCGACCCCACCACCCGGTTCACCGCGCCGTCTCCATCCAGAGTGACAGCTACCGCCCGGTCGCGAAGAATCCGCACATTCAGCCGCCGCAGCCGCCGTTCCAGGGCGCTGCTGACATCAAAGGACCGATCCGACACCGGGAAGACCCGGTTGCCCCGCTCGGTTTTCAGCGGCACACCCAGACTCTCAAAAAAGGCCATGGTATCCCGTCCGTCAAGGCGGGAGAAGGCGCTGTACAGAAACCGACCATTCCGGGCCATGTGGGCCAGCAGCTCTTCCAATCCGGCGTTGTTGGTCACATTGCACCGGCCCTTGCCGGTGATATTCAGTTTTTTGCCCAGCCGCTCGTTGGGCTCCAGCAGAGTGACGGCCGCCCCCTGCTCTGCGGCGGTGATGGCGGCCATCATTCCGGCGGCCCCTCCGCCTATGACTACAATCGGTCTACTCGTCATCCGATTTTCCAAAGACTCCATACTCATTCCAGATGTCCTCCAACTCCGCGAACGTAGCGGATACATTTTTTCCCATGCGATAACCGATGGTCACCAGCAGCGCGTTGATCATGGACATGGGCGCCACCATGGAGTCCACGAAGGAGATCATCTCGCTGGGGGCCAGCAGCGCCGCGTTGGCCATTTGGTACAGGGGGGAGAGCTCGTTGTCCGTAATGGCGACGATGGTGGCGCCCCGGTCCACGGCGAATTTTGCGGTGTTCATCGTGACCTTGGAATAGCGGGGAAAACTGATGGCGATCATCACGTCTCCCGGTCCGATGCGGAACAGCTGCTCAAAAATCTCACCGGCGGCATTGGTCTGCACCAGCGTTACGTTTTCCGACAGCAGATGGAGGTAAAAATTCAGATAGCCTGCCACAAAATAGGAGGATCGCACCCCCAGAATGTAGATGTGTTTGGCCTGCATCACGCAGTCCACCACCCGGTTAAACTCGCTCCGATCCGCTTCATTCACTACCATTTGCAGCTTCTCCATATCAGACTGCAAAATGGTGGCCAGCATATCATGGCCGGACAGCATATCTCCCGCCGCCTGAATCCGCTGGGTGGAGGTCAGGCGGCTGCGGATCATCTCCTGCAGCGCCCGCTGCATGCTGGGATAACCGTCATACCCCAGCTCCGACGCAAAACGCACCACGGTGGACTCGCTGACACCCACCAGTTTTCCCAACCGGTTGGCCGTCATAAAGGCCGCCTTGTCGTAGTTTTGAAGAATATAATTCGCAATGCGCTTCTGACCTTTGGAGAAGCTGCCGAAATTGCTCTCGATCGTATGTAACACACTTTTTGCCACGGTCATTCCCCCGTACGTGTTCTCTGCAATATTGTACCACACATCCTGAAGTTTTCAAACCAAATTGCAGGATTTTTTTGCAATCTTGCAAAAAATCCTGCAATTTATTGCTCATGTACGTTTTAGCGCAGCCACCTCAGCCTCTGTCAGATAGCGCCAGTGCCCCGGCTGCAGATCGCCCAGCTCCAGTCCGTCCTCCTTGACTCTGCGCAGACGCTTGACGATCAGACCGCATTGGGCGCACATCCGCCGGATCTGGCGGTTTTTCCCCTCGTGGATCGTGATTTGCAGCTCTGCCGTCCCGCCGGACTGGCGAAGCGTCTCCACCGCCGCTGGGCGGATGGTCTCCCCCTCCAGATCAGTGACGGCGGCCAGCCGCTCCGCGGCCTGCCGGACATCGCCGAATACCCAAAGCTGATAGGTCTTGGTAATTTCAAATTTCGGATGCAGCAAGTGCTGCATCAGGTCGCCGTCATTGGTCATCAGCAGCAATCCCTCGGAATCCAGGTCCAGCCGCCCCACAGGAAATACCCTGGCGCCGGCATCCGTCACCAGATCCGCCACGGTCCGGCGGTTTCTTTCATCGGACAGCGTGGTCACATAGTCCCTGGGCTTGTTCACCATCAGATAGACAGAGCGCTCCCGCACACCAAGCGGAGCGTCATCCACCGTGACAGTGTCCCGCTCCGGGTCGGCTTTCGTTCCCAGTGCGGCGGTCTCTCCGTTAACGCGGACCCTGCCGGACGAAATCCATTCCTCCGCCGTCCGGCGGGAGCAGAGTCCGGCTCCGGCAATCAGTTTTTGCAGACGTTCTTCCGCCACAAGTGCCTCCCTTCCCTGCTCAGCGCAGGGGAATCTGCCGGAATGCGTCCAGCGGCGAATTTAGCTGCGGCAGCACATCGCTGCCGCAAAGCAAATTCACCCGACCCACCTCGGCGCCGTTGAGTTTGAATATGGCCTGTCCCACCACAGTCCCTGCAGACACCGGGGCAGTCAGCGCCCGTGTCAGCTTCACCTCCGTGGTCAGGGTTTCCTCTTTCCCCACAGGCCAGGAGAACCCCTCTGCCGCCATCAGGGGAACCGTGGACGGAAAACCGTCCTTGACGCGAACGGACCGGACTGTCTGTCCGATGTTCACCGCCTGCGTGGCCGGATAGGCGGCAAAGCCGTACTCATACAGCTGCTCATGATCCGCCCAGTCGTTTCCGTCCTGAAGCGTCACAGCAACCAGCCGCTGCCCGTTCCGCACGGCGCAGGACACCAGCGTCCGACCGGCTGCCCGGGTGTAGCCGGTCTTCAATCCGATGCAGCCGTCCATCATGCTCAGCAGCTTGTTGTGATTATACATGGTACGTCCGCCGATGGTGATGCTGCGGGTGGACGCAATCCGCACCAACGTCTCATTCGTCACTGCGGCGCGGGCCAGCTTCCCCATGTCCAGTGCGGTGGAATAGTGATTCTCCGCATCGAGTCCGTTGGGGTTGGCAAAGGAGGAGTTGGTCATTCCCAGCTCCGCCGCCTTCTTGTTCATCATGGCGACAAATTTTGCCTGACTGCCGCCCACCGCGTCGGCGATGGCCACGGCCGCGTCATTTCCCGAGCACAGCAGAAGACCGTACAGCAGGGTCTCCAGTGTCAGGCGGTCCCCCTCCTTGAGGTACATGGAGGAGCCCTCCGCCAGCGTGGCATCCCGCCGCACGGTCACCATGTCGGAGAGATTTCCGTGCTCAATGGCCACCAATGCCGTCATAATCTTTGTGGTGCTGGCAATCAGCATCCTGGCATTGGCGTTCTGAGAGTATAGAACGCGCCCGCTGTCCACATCCATCAGAACGGCGGCAGACGCCGAGGTGCTGATGGCCCCGGCGGGCACAGCCAGCACGCCGACAAGCAGCAGCGCGCACAGCGCTCCGGCAAATTGCCGGCGGAGAGTAAACGACATTCACAATCACCTTTCTGCATTGGTGATTGTAGTATACCCCTCTCAGTAGATCTCTTTGTCCTTTTTCTTGTCGAAATATTTTTCCACTCGATCCAGAATATCGGGAACCATTTCGACCACTCGGTCCACCGTGGACACCGGCGGCATCGCCACAGGCAGCACCCGGGTCGTGCCACCCTTCAGCACCAGAAAGGCCACCGGATCAATTCTGACGCCGGCCCCGCTGCCCCCACCGAAGTTCTGCGGCTGGGGTTTTCCGTAGTCCCCGCCTCCGCTGCCGAACCCAAACATCACCCGGGAGATGGGGATCAGCGTCACGCCGTCGGGCGTGGTAATAGGCTCGCCCACAATGGTATTGGTGTCCACCATCTCATGAATCTTCTCCATGGTCGAACGCATCAGGTCATTCAGAGGGCTTTTCTTTTCCATATCCATGAAACTCATCCTTTCTATGCTGCCGTATCGCCTGCCGGACGGCCCTTTTCGTCTTTCGGTTCAGACAGAGTCTCCGGTTTTCTCTTTTTCAACCAGCTCAAAAACCATTTCAGCGCGGGAATCCCGACGCCGAAGCCAAGAGCGATGATCGTTCCCACACGGATGGAAATACCCACTTCCCCGTTGGCCTTGAAGTTCGCCGCATCAAAATCCAGTCCCACATGAATGCTTGGCTCCGGAATCACCAGCAGTTCCTCCGCCACCGGCATCGCGGTCCACACTGCGGCGTGGAGCAGACCGTACAGTTCCGCCGCCTCCGCCGGGTTGTTCGCCCCGCCCACCGTGACGGAGAGGTGCAGCGGATGAATCCGAATCCCCCGTCTGGTGCGGTACAGCGCCCGGTTGAGCGGCGGACCAAGCGTTTCAATGGCGGAGCGGATATCTTCCAGCGTGGGTTTGGGCAATTTTTTCAGGCGTTTCAGCTTATCTTTCCCGTCGGTCGTTTTTTTCTTCTTGGGCTCAGCCTTTTTTTTGTCTTTTTTCGGTTTGGAGGGCGCCACCTGAATCCGGATCGGCCCAACCGTCACCCAGGCCGCGGCTGTCTCCTGCACCGAGATCCGAACGCCAATGCGAAGCATGCAGAACAGGAACAGGAGAATCGCAATCCCCCCGATAATCCACAGCCAAAGCAAACTCCGTCACCTCCCGCCTGTCGCCGTGTCTATTCCTCCGGGTTTACCGGGTCAACCTCAGGCAGTTCTTCTTTCTGAAGCTCCTGGGACTCCTCTTCCGGGTCCACAATCTCCCCGTTTTCATTGATGCGCATCTGTCCCTCACCGCCCAGATCCGGCATCTCCGGCAGATCATCCAATCCGGTGAGATGAAACGCCCGGAGGAACTGTTTGGTGGTTCGGTAGAGATGCGGCCGGCCAGGCACCTGCAGCCGCCCGCATTCTTCAATCAGCTTTCGCTCCAGCAGTAGGCTGACGGTATACGAGCTGTCCACGCCGCGGATCTGATCCACATAGGCCCGGGTCGTGGGCTGATAATAGGCGATGATGGTCAGAACCTCCAGCGCCGGCTGGCTCAGCTTCGCCGGCTTGCGAACTTCAAAGGCACGCCGGATCGCATCCGCGTACTCCGGCGCTGAGCACAGCTGCCAGCTGTCCTCGATCTTCAAAAGCCGCATTCCCCGCCGTTCGTAGGCGTAGAAATCCCCCAGCTTCCGCAGAACCTGCTCCGCCGTAGCACGGTCAATCTCCAGCGCCATACAGATCCGGTCGGTCTGCACGCTCTCGCCGGAGGAGAAGAGGATCGCCTCCACGGCGGCCTCCACCTCTTTCATTTCCATGGTTTCCAAATTGGGCACCTCTTATAACGTCAGATTGTCCGGAAGCTCCTTTTCCTGCTTCACGGTACAGTCGGTCTCGGAGCCGGCCAGATGAATGATGCAGGCCCGGCACAGCTCCAGCACAGCCAGAAAGGTCGCCACAATCTCGCTACGGTTGCGGTTGCCCTGAAACAGAAGGCGAAACCGGGTGATTCCATACTGCCGCAGGCAGGCGATGATTTCTCTGGCCTTCCCTTCCACGGGATAGGGTTCGTGCTGCACGAACTCCCGAAAGGCCGTACCCGGGGGCGGCTGCCTCCTCTCGGCGCGGCTGCGGATCTCTGCCATGGCCAGCACCAGGTCCGCCCTTTCATGGCTGTACTCATAAATTTTACCGCGTTCCACCGGCTCGGGACTGCGGGTCAGGATGTTCCGCCCGAACTCCCCCATCGGCTCCAGCTCGGCGGCGGCCCGCTTGATGCGGACATAGTTCTCGCTGCGACGGCGCTCCTCCAGTGACTGGATCAAGGCATCCATTTCGCTTTGTGCTTCCTCGTCCTCAATGGACAGCAGCATCCGGGTCTTAATGTACATCAGGTGGGAGGCCATGGCGACAAATTCGCTGGCCACCTCCAGATCCATCCGCTGGCGGGCCTTCAGCCACGCAAGGTATTGCTCCAGAATCCGGGAGATCGAGATATCCTGAATCTCCATCTTATTTTTGCTGAGTAAAAACAGGATCAGGTCCAGCGGACCCTCAAAATCCTGCATTTCCTCCTCCGAGCGGGTATGAACCACTTTTTCCAGCTTGAAAATCGGATTGTCCAAAAGCTTCACCTCAACAGACTCAGCAGTTCGGGAACGCACACGGACGCCAATCCCCGAAACACGCCGTCAATGGCTTGGCCAATCAGACTGCTGCCCGTCCCTGTCAGGGAAAGCACCAAAAGCAGCAGAATTCCGAAGCGCTCGTACCGCATCAACCGGTAGTAGGCAGAGTCCGGCAACAGAGCGGTGAGCACCCGGGAGCCGTCCAGCGGCGGAATGGGAATCAAATTAAACAGCCCCAGTCCGATCGAGAGCTGTGCCGCAATCACCAGAAAAGAAAGCAGCGGAATTCCCCAGGAAATATAGCTAATGTAACGTAAAACGACTTTACATACAAGGAGAAGCACAACCGCCAACAGGAAATTGGAAACGGGTCCCGCCAGAGCGGTAACGGCCATCCCCTGTTTGGGCTTTTTGAAGTACCGCATATCCACAGGAACGGGCTTTGCCCATCCGAAGCCCACGAAAAACATCATGGCCAGACCCAGCCAGTCGATATGCCGCAGCGGGTTCAGAGACAGGCGGTGCATCCGCTTGGCCGTCGGGTCACCCAGGGCATATGCCGCCAGGCCATGACAGGTCTCATGCACCGTCAGGCACAGGAGCACTGCGGCAATCCGCAAAGCATATGTACTCAGTGAGACAAAGTCAAACTGGTTCCACAGATTCTGGAGATAATTCAATCCTCAGCGCTCCCTCAAACATCAAAATTCAGTTTATTATATCAAAATTTTCCACTGAACACAAGCACATTCGAAACTCCCCATCCGCTACTCCCCATCCGGTGGGCAAAAGAGGCAGGGTAAGCACTGATGCGCCGGCTGCAGGAACCCGACGATTGCAGCAATACTCATCGAACATGCACGGCAGGCTGCATTTTGATTGTGTCCGCCGCCGTTCCCTCAAACAGGCTCAGTTTATCAGCTGCTCTCAATACAAGCCATGGAGATAATTTCAGTCTCACTTGCCATAATGCGCCTCCCACCACAAAAAAGTTACACAAAATTAAAAGCTGTTTCACGGCATTCTTACGGCCTTATTTCTTTCAGCTCAACCGAAAAACTTCCGCCGGTTCTGTGAAACCAGCGGAAGTTGACAGCGATACCGCAGCAGCGCACTGCAGCGTTTATTCAACCGGCAGAAAGAGTGCTGAATACTGATACTCTTGACAAGCTTTTCTTTCGGTTTATTGTACCTGTGAACCTGTCACGGAGTCCAGCCGCATCTTTTCAACGATTTTTTTCGTATCATATTCATATTTGGTGAACTCTATTTCATGAGCCTCCTTGTGATAGCTCGTTTCATATACGTAGCGCACCCCATTCTCCAGTACTTCACGATTGCCAATCCACATCGGATAATTGGAATATAACGGGTCACAGGTAGTATTTGAAACCTCAACCGAAACTCCGGCATCGGTCAGCAGCGTATGTTGAAAGTCACCATAATTGCCTATCACGGCATCTCTCCCGATTTTCTTTAGATAGCTTGCCGCATAAGAGCGTTCCTGCGCCGTTAACTCCTGTGTTTCAAGATCCGATGGATACAAGGCTTTATCTTGATATTCGGGCGGAAACAGCCTCTTGATTGAGTTCTCATATTCTGAGCCATCATCCGGATATTCGATTTTCGTACAAATAAGACCATCCTCGGAATCGGAAAAAGTAAATACGGCAGGAATGATACCGCTGCCCGATACTTTCACAAAATTTCCGTCCTCAAAACCATATTCGCCATACATAGTGAGGGCATAAACTGTCGTGATGCCTGATTTTTCATCATGTCCAAGTATAATATGTCCTTCTCCGGGACACTCTCCGCCAAGATACTGTTTTTGGCTATCATTTAGAAATGCTGCCTTAACTGCTTCATCCAAAGCGTTTCCTTTCCATTTCCAGGTCATTCCGCCATCCTCGGTCGTAAGATATGCAATGGATGTATTGCCGTCACTGTCATAAAGTTCAATCGGATAGTTCCCGAGCACTCCGGTGAAAGCGGGAACAAGCGGTGTCATCTTGTATTCCTTCAAATCTTCCGGCACATCCACAGTCATACGTTCCCATGTTTTTCCGCCGTCGAGCGTGCGGCTGATCTCCGGCCCATGATCTACAAAGTAGCGGTAGCTCATAAAGCCGACTTTAGAAGAGGCAAAGCCGGCGCCCGTCACCGTTCCGGCGTACATTGCGGAGCGGTCTCCGACCCACCAGGTCTCTCCGCCGTCCGATGAGGTGCAGACATTCTCGTTCCCAGTTCCGGCTGAGGAGCCGGTGCAGACCACCGCCCACGTGAAATTGTCAATGGAGCCACAGTAGACATCAATGTCCATCCAGCCCGGTTTCCAGTCATTTGCGGGAAAATCGTCGAATAACGACAGGGGCAGGCTCATGATATAGGTCCCGCTCTCTTCCGTGTAAACGTCAAAGGTGTCGGCGGACAAATCTTTCACATATCCCACAAACGGGCCGGTTCCTTTTGTTGCCGCGGTCGGTGTATCCGTTTTGGACGGGTCCGTGTTGCCTGTGGTGCAGCCCATTAGGGCGCCCAGGACTCCAACAGCTAAAAAAATAAGTATCAGAACAAGCGCGCAGTTCTTTTTGCGCATCCTGTTGAGAATACTAATAAACCTGTTTTTCAATTCGTTTCTCCCTCCGATTAAAGATGTTGTAGTAATTTGTCCGCTTGCTTCTGTTGCAGATCGTAAAGTCCTTGACCGCCAGCCCTGCAAGCGTTGTCATCAAGGTAGAAAGTGCCCGGTTTCGACGTCATGCAGCTGTTTCAAACATAGCGGGATACACAGGGTTTCTTTGCATCCCAGACTGCCAAGCAATATCCGTATGTTGTAACGTGCCGTTCAGCGGGTTTGCCGAACAACGAATCGTCCTGCTATATGCGTTGGTTCTTTGATAGCTACTGCTCACTGCTCACTGCTTTGCAAGCAGCGGAGTGCGTCTTCTTAGTTACCTCTATACTTCTTTGGAAAAATGACTCAATATGCATTCCCATGAGAGTATGGATCTTAATGCCTCAATTTTAACATATTCTACGCTATCTGAATAGTATTTGTACTTATATTAAAGGATGAACGTTGGAGAAGTCAAGAACAGTGCAGAACGCGAACACCCAAAATATGGTTTATACCGTCAGGCCACCAGCAGCCTTGCCGGCGGCAGACCGCCGGTGGCAGCAGTATAAAAACGGAGCTAATCCCAAACCGCGTATTGAATCATCCTGAAAATTCAGTGCGAGAATGGATATAGCAATGCTATGGCAGATGGTCTCCTTCAATTTGGCAGTTATGAGGCCGCATTTACGTCTTATCGCCGGTATCCTGTGCTTCATGTTTGACGGAGCGCAGGCTTCATCCACAATCATCGTTCCGCTGTTGCCGAGAGAATCGTCGCCATCATCTGAATCAGATTTCGGAGCAGCCGTATTCGGGCTGGATGCAGGCCCCAGCGCCAACCGTAACGGTTTGGTCACATTGCCCTTCCGTCTGGTAAATAATGTATACTGAACAAAAGTTGTTTTTCCTGTTGTAGCATCAATAGCATAATGAGTGCAAACAATCGCATATACGCTTAGCCAGACTGAACCGCCGCTCCGCTTCCACACGCTCACATTCATCCATGAAATCCTGCGTTTTTCTGCACCTCATCTTTCATAGGCCTGCCCAGAATAAGCTTTTCGTCAATAGCGGCAAGGTTCTGTGTCAGTTAGCGCAGCTGTTTCCCAACCGCCTTGCGGATCTTCTTTGCCGTTTTACGGCTGCGACTGAACTGCAGGAAAACCCGGTGTGCCTTTGCTCGATAGGTGCGGGGCTTGCGGCCGTCGGCCGTATCATGCAGTTCGTCCAATAGATTTTCTGCGTTCTCCCGGGCCTCATCGAGCAGCGATGCGTTCTGGGCGCAGCGAATGTTGGATGGCGCACAGGTAGCGTCCACGATTATAGTTCCCCTGTTGCTGTCGTTGTGGCGGTCACCATCGTCGTGACGGTTCTCCTTTTTTTGTACTGCGGATAAAATCATCTCGTTGATTTCGCCCAGTATCTCCGATGTCAGACGCTTGCGGAAGTACACCATCAAGGACGATTCAAAGGGTGGCTTGGAGTCGTCATAACCCGGATAGCCGCAGAAATACTGAAAACACGGATGCTCTTGAATCATCTGATCCGTTTCCTCGTCCGAGAATCCATACTCTGTCTGAATGTTGCAGGACCACAGATCCAGGCGCAGCGGCTTTGCCACATTGCCCTTACGGTTGGTAAACAGGGTGGCATAGCGCTTCTCAATTTCCAGCCAGGGAATGGTCTGCGCCTTCTTCACCCAGCGGTTATCCTCTTTAGATGCATCCCCACCGGCTGTCTGAAATCCGCCAGGCTGATCTGTCTGTTGCTGTACATCCTCATCACGACTTTGTACAAGCTTTTTGGCCATTTCTGGCTTTTTCCCTGCACCTACTATATCATAAATGGGCATCAAAGTCTTTTGCTGCAAGGAGTTTTGAATTATTCAGCGGACATTACATAAGGACAGCGCCTGCCTTCTGAAGTGACCCCAAAAAGTTAGACAAATATTTTAAATCAAGCAACCGAGAGGGCTTGTTGTCTGTGAATTGCAGGCGGCAAGCCCTTTAGCTTTGCCTTGCTTCGGCGGTTGTTGTAGTAATCGAGATAGTCTACAAGCTCTTTTCTGAAATGCTCCATCGACTTAAATTCCTGCAAATACAGCAGCTCGCTTTTCAGCAGGCCGAAGAAGTTTTCAATCACGGCGTTGTCCAGACAGTTTCCCTTGCGGCTCATGCTCTGCCGGATACCCTTTGCTTTCAGCATCCGCTGGTATTGCTTGTGCTGGTACTGCCATCCCTGGTCTGAGTGCAGGATGAGATTTGTCCCATGGGGAATCCTTGCAAAAGCCTTGTCCAGCATCTTTGTCACCATGGAGAGCACCGGCTTATCGGAGATGGAATAGCTGACAATATCTCGGCTGCACAGGTCGAGAATCGGCGACAGATAGAGCTTCTGCCCGAACAAACTGAATTCCGTGACGTCCGTCACCCACTTCTGGTTTGGCTTTTCAGCCCTAAAGTTCCGTTCCAGCAGATTCGGCGCGATTTTTCCCACTTCGCCCTTGTAGGAATGGTACTTCTTCGCCCTAACCCGGCAGACAAGGCCCATCTGCTTCATCAGCACCTGCACCGTCTTGTGATTTAGAGTAAAGCCGCAACGCCGGAGTTCCGCAGTGATGCGGCGGTATCCGTAGCGGCCTTTGTTCTCGTGAAAGATTGTGGCAAGGGTCCCTTTAGCTTCAGCATATTTGTCTGCCCTTGTCAACCGTTTCTCGTGGTAATAATAGGTTGAGCGCGCAAGCTGGGCCACTTCCAGCAGAATTTCCAGTGAAAAACTTTGCCTCAGTCCTCGAATTACCAGCGTTTTTTGCGCGCTTTTCGCTCGTCTTCCAAAACCAAGGCTTGCAAGTTTTTTAAGTATGCCACCTCTGCACGAAGACGCTGGTTCTCAGCCAAAAGGTCTTCTTCCACCTTCGACGACAGCTTTGCCGGCCGGCCCTTGCTGTCCCGCCCACGCCGTTCAATGGCAAGGCCTTCCGGTCCTTCTGTGAGATAAATGCGTTCCCACGCTACGGCTCGATTGCGGGGTAGATTAAATTGCCGTTCGGTCTCGCGGCAACTCAGCTTTTCGCGCCGCATCGTCTCCACTACCATTACCTTGAACTCCGGCGTGTAGCGCTTATTTGGTATCCCTTTTGGCATAGTAAAACACCCCAATCGTTATTCAGTATATCATACTGTCTAACAATTGGGGTGCCCTTCATTCCGGGCAGGCGCTGTCCTTATGTGTTATTGTATTTGGGCAGACATCCCCTCGCGCTGCGCCTCGATATAATCGTCGAAGGTGCAGGGCTTGTCGATCATGCCGCCGGGCACAAATTCAATGATCCGGTTGGCGATGGTCTGGACGAATTCGTGATCGTGAGAGGCAAACAGAACCACGCCCTTGAAGTCGATCAGGCCGTCGTTCACGGCGGTGATGGACTCCAGATCCAGATGGTTGGTGGGCTGATCCAGCACCAGCACGTTAGAGCCGTACAGCATAATGCGGGAGAGCATACAGCGCACCTTCTCGCCGCCGGAGAGAACCTTCACGGGCTTGAACACCTCGTCGCCGGAGAACAGCATTCGGCCCAGGAAACCGCGCATGAAGGACTCCGTGGTCTCGGTGGTGTACTGACCCAGCCACTCCACCAGATTCAGATTGCAGTCGTTGAAAAATGCGGAGTTGTCCAACGGAAAGTAGGAGGTTGTGATGGTGGTTCCCCACTTGAAGCTCCCCTCGTCCGGCTCTTCCTCTTCCATCAGAATTTTGAACAGGGTGGTTTTGGCTATCTCGTTTTCGCCCACGAAAGCGATCTTGTCCCCCCGGTTGACCCGGAAGGATACGTGGTCGAGCACCTTGACCCCGTCCATGGTCTTGGTGAGATTCTCCACCGTGAGGATCTCCTTGCCCGGCTCCCGATCCATATTAAATCCGACGAAGGGATACCGGCGGGAGGATGAAGGCATGTCCTCCACCGAGAGCTTATCCAGCAGCTTGCGGCGGGAGGTGGCCTGCTTGGACTTGGACTTGTTGGCGGAGAACCGCTCGATAAAGCTCTGCAGATCCTTGATCTTCTCCTCGTTTTTCCGGTTCTGATCCCGCATCATCTTCTGAATCAGCTGGCTGGACTGGTACCAGAAGTCGTAGTTGCCCACGTACATTTTAATCTTGCCGTAATCCACATCCACAATGCTGGTGCAGACGGTGTTCAGGAAGTACCGGTCATGGGACACGACAATGATCAGCCCCTCGTACTCCATCAGGAAATCCTCCAGCCATTCGATGGCCTGCAGATCCAGATGGTTGGTGGGCTCGTCCAGCAAAATGATGTCCGGCTTGCCGAACAGTGCCTGGGCCAGCAGTACCTTCACCTTTTCCTTGGCGGTCAGGGTATTCATCTCGCTGTACAGAATGTCGTTGGACAGCCCCAGGCCCTGAATCAGCCGACTGACATTGGATTCTGCCTCCCAGCCGTCCATCTCGGCAAATTCCCCCTCCAGCTCGCTGGCCTTCACGCCGTCCTCGTCGGAGAAGTCCTCTTTTTCGTAAAGGGCATCCTTCTCTTTCATCACGTCGTAGAGGTGCTGATTGCCCATGATGACGGTATCCAGCACCGTATACTGATCGTACTGGAAGTGATCCTGCTTCAAAACGGACATCCGCTCGTTGGCCGGGATGATGACCTCTCCGGTAGAGGGCTCCAGATCGCCGGAGAGAATCCGGAGAAACGTGGTTTTTCCGGCGCCGTTGGCGCCGATGATGCCATAGCAGTTGCCGGGGGTAAATTTCAGGTCCACATGCTTGAAAAGCGGTTGGCCCGAAAAGTTCAGACTGACATCGCTGACTGTAATCATTCGTTGTGTTTCCTTTTTTCCAAATTGTATTTCAGCGGAACAGCAGGTGCAGGGGGCAGCGTCTGCGGTTCACCGTGATTCACATGAATTTTATACCTTTTTTGACCGGCGTTTCCGAGAGCGAGGCCCGGTGGAAGATCTTCTTGCCCTTTTTAATAATCAATCCCTCGCCGGCAAACGCTTCCTGAGAGAAGGCGATGTCGATGGTCTCCACCTTTTTGTCGTTGACGGCGACGCCGCCCTGCTGAATCAGGCGGCGGGCGTCGCCGTTGGAGGCGCACAGTCCGCAGGCCACCAGCAGGTTGACAGCGCTGATTTTACCGCCTTCAAACCGGTTGTCGGTTAAAATGGTGGTGGGCATGTGTTCCGTGGAGCCGCCGCCGGCGAACAGGCCTTTCGCAGTCTCCTCGGCCTTTTTTGCCTCTTCCTCGCCGTGGATGAGCTTCGTCAGCTCAAAGGCGAGAATCTCCTTGGCGTGGTTGAGCTGGCTGCCCTCCCAGTGATCCATCTCGTCGATCTGCTCCAGCGGCAGGAAGGTCAGCATCCGGATGCACTTGAGCACGTCCCCGTCGCCCACATTGCGCCAGTACTGATAGAACTCGAAGGGGCTGGTCTTGTTGGGGTCCAGCCACACGGCGCCGCTGGCGGTCTTGCCCATCTTCTTGCCCTCGGAATTCAGCAGCAGGGTGATCGTCATGGCGTAGGCGTCCTTGCCCAGTTTTTTGCGGATCAGCTCGGTACCGAACAGCATGTTGCTCCACTGGTCGTCGCCGCCGAACTGCATATTGCAGCCCAGGGTCTGGAACATGTGGTAGAAGTCATAGGACTGCATGATCATATAGTTGAACTCCAGGAAGCTCAGGCCCTTTTCCATGCGCTGCCTGTAGCACTCCGCCCGCAGCATGTTGTTGACGGAGAAGCAGGCGCCCACCTCCCGCAGCAGCTCGACATAGTTCAGCTTCAGCAGCCAGTCGGCGTTGTTGACCATCATGGCCTTGCCCTCGCCAAAGTCGATGAACCGCTCCATCTGCAGTTTAAAGCAGTCGCAGTTGTGCTGGATGGTCTCCGTCGTCATCATCTGACGCATGTCCGTCCGCCCGGAGGGGTCGCCGATCATTCCGGTTCCCCCACCGATCAGGGCAATGGGCCGGTTGCCGGCCATCTGCAGACGCTTCATCAGACACAGAGCCATGAAGTGGCCCACGTGCAGGCTGTCTGCCGTGGGATCGAAGCCGATATAAAACACGGCCTTGCCGTTGTTGATGAGCTGCTTGATCTCCTCTTCGTCCGTCACCTGAGCAATCAGGCCGCGGGCCACCAGTTCCTCGTAGCACGTCATTTCCTTACTCCTTCTTATCATGATATCACATGGAAAAAGCGCCCTCCGTCCCGAGCAGGGACAGAGGGCGAAACATTCGCGGTACCACCTCTGGTTCACCCCGCCCTCGCAGGCGGAGCCTCACGGAGCGCAGCCGCGCCCCAGCGCGGTAACGGGCGCCCCCGGAACACGCCTACTGGGAAAAAACCGTTCGGGTGTCAGCTCCGGGGTGTATTCGTCAGGCGTCTCTCTCCTCTTTTCACCGTGCAGAGGCTCTCTTTACAAAGCCGGCCTGAGTACTCTTCCCCATCCTTGCCATATCATGCTGCATTTTATCCGATTTTTCCCGGATTGTCAACCAGAAAAGCAGTCACAGCGTCTTTTTATAGGATTCCGCTTCGTCCAGAAGCTCTCCTGCGCTCCGCAGAAGCGCTTCCGTCATCTTCGTGCCGCCGGTGAGCCGGGCAAGTTCCGCCTTGCGCTGCTCCCGGTCCATGCAGACCACCTGGGTAAACGTGCGGCCGTCCCGCTCCCCTTTCTCCACGGAAAAATGGGTGTCTCCCATGGCTGCCAGCTGGGGCAGATGGGTTACGCACAGCACCTGCTTGTGGCGGGCGACCTGAGCCATCTTCTGGGCTACCTTCTGGGCAGCCCGTCCGGAGACGCCGGTATCCACCTCGTCAAACACCAGAGTTCCGATGGATTCCTGTTCCGCCAGCACGTTTTTCAGTGCCAGCATGATCCGTGCCAGCTCACCGCCGGATGCAATCTTTGCGATGGGTTTCAGATCCTCCCCTGCGTTGGCAGACATCAGAAACCGAACGGTATCGCAGCCGTCGGCCGCGGGTGCCTTCTCGGAAAATTCAGTATGGAAGCGAACTTTGTTCATATCCAGATCGTGAAGCTCGGAGAGAATGCGCTGTTCCAACACAGCAGCGGAGGCCCGCCGCGCCTTTGTCAGAGCAGCTCCGGCTGTGACAACCTCGCCTCTGGCACGCTCCAGCTGTCCACTCAATCGAAGCAGCGTGTCGTCCGCCGTCTCGATGGCGTCCAGCTCGGCCCGGCACCGTTCCAGATAGGCCAACACGTCCTCTACTGTGGTACCGTACTTCTTCTTCAATCGGTAAAGCTGATCACTCCGTGCTTCCACTGCGTCCAGTTCCTCGGGCGAGAAGTCGAATTCCTGTCGCTTATCACGGATAATCTCGGCAAGGTCAAACGCTTCACAGCGGACATTTTCCAATCGTTTGTAGAGGTCCAGGAGCTCTTCCCCCAGGTTTCGGATACCCGCGAGGGACTCCTCGGCATCCTTCAGCCGGGCAACGGCACCCTCGTTCTCATCGTCACCGCTGAGACAGTAGTCTGCGCCGGAAAGTGCCGAAAGGTATTTCTCCCCATTGCGCAGCAGATTACGGCGCGACAGAAGCTCCTCCTCTTCGCCGCTCTGGAGCTGTGCCCGCTCCAGTTCGTCGATCTGGAAGCGCAGAGAGTCCATCTTTCTGGCCTTCTCCGCCTCGTCCATCTGCAGGGTACGGATCTTTTCCTCCAAACGGTGCATGGCACCGTATTTCTCCTGATACGCCCGCAGCATCGAATCTGTCCTGCCGAAGCGGTCCAGGTATGCGCAGTGCTGCTCTTCGTCCAGCAGCTGCTGACCATCGTGCTGGCCGTGGATATTGAGCAGGTCAGTGCCGATTTCCCGGAGCTGTGCCACCGTTACCGGCCGACCGTTGACCCGGCAGACATTCTTGCCGTCTGCCCCGATTTCCCGCTGCAGCAACAAATTCCCGTCCTCGTCCGGGGCGATGCCGTTGCCCGCAAGTCCCGGTAAGTCCTTCAAAACGCCGGAAAACTGGGCGCTGACAAAAGCATGATCAGCGCCTGTGCGGATCAGATCCCGGGAGGTCCGTCCCCCCAGAACCGCTCCCATCGCGTCGATGACGATGGACTTTCCCGCTCCGGTTTCGCCGGTCAGGGCGTTAAAACCGGGACGGAATTCAATATCCGCCTCCTCGATGACTGCAATGTCCTCAATGTGAAGCAGTAACAGCATTGCGCCCTCCCCGCTTTCTCTTTACAGCATCTCCTGAATTTCCTTGCAAAAGCTGACGGCAGACTCCGTGTCCTTCATCACGAGAAACGCGGTGTCGTCCCCGGCCAGACTGCCCAGCATAAATCCGATGTTCATGTCGTCCAGCGCCGCACAGGCGGCGGATGCAAGCCCCGGCATGGTTTTGACCACCACCAGATTCTGAGCGCAGTCAATGCTGGTGATGCTCTGCCGGAAGATAGTACGCAGCTTCTCCGCAAAATTCAGCTTGGTGCGGTTGCCGGAGACCGCGTACTTGTAAATTCCCTGCCCCACCGGCTCCTTGATGAGATGCATCTGCTTGATGTCCCGGGAGATGGTGGCCTGGGTGCTGGTAATGCCACGGGCCTGCAGGCGTTCCAGCAGCTGCTCCTGAGTCTCGATATTTTCGTCGCTAATGATCTCTAAAATAATAGATTGCCGGTCATTTTTCATGATCCTGCCCTCCCGGTAACATTTTTTTTGCGAATATTTCGCAGAAGCTCTTCTCCGATAAACGTACGAGCCTGGTCACATGTTTGGATTTCCGGACGCACACCACATCGTCCGGCCGGAGCGTGAAAGCATGGCTTTCATCCACGAACAGATACACCGGCTTGCGGCCGTTGCGCACCATGCGGATGGTCAGCTCGTGGTCCGGGGACAGCACATACGATGAAAAGCGCATGTTATGGGTGCAGATGGGGCAGATCACCAAAGCCTGCGCCACCGGCTCCACCACAGGACCGCCCGCCGCAAGCGAGTAGGCCGTGGAACCCGTGGGGGTGGAGACGATCACACCGTCGCCGGCGATGTCCGCCAGATGGCGGTTGTCGGAGGAGATGCTCAGGTGAATGACGTGGGAAATGGGGCCCTCCCGGATCACGGCGTCGTTCAGACCCAGATTGGTATAGATGGTCTTGCCCTCCCGTTGGACGGTCACATCCAGCATCATCCGGGATTCCGTCTCAAAATTCCAGTTCTTCAGTTTGCGGAGTGCGTCCAGCTCGGTCGCTTCCAGCTCCGCAATAAAGCCCAGACTGCCCATGTTGATGCCCAGCACAGGGATTTTGTTCACCGCAACCAGCTTGGCCAGATGGAGAATGGTGCCGTCGCCGCCAAGGGTGATCAGCATGTCGCTGCTGCGCAGTTCCGGCTGCAGGGGACGCACCGGGATATCGCCGAACGTACCGTCCTTTTGATCCCGGAAGGGAGAGCAAACCACTGTCGCAAATCCGGCTTCGTTCAGAATCTCCATGGCCGCCCGGGTTGCTTTCATCTCCCGGTCCCGGCTGGGGTTTGGACAGAGAATGATTTTTTTCATGTACTCTCTCCTCCGTGCTCCTGCAGCACCAGATGGGATTCCTCGACCAGGGCTGTCAGATCAAATGTCCGTTCCGGCAGCTCCCCTTTTTGCAGATAGCCCAGATACTCAATGTTTCCCTCCGGGCCTCTGATAGGAGAGTATGTTACATCAACGACTGTAAAGCCGGATTCCTTTGCATGCATAAAGAACGCTTCCAGTACCTCCAGATGCACCGCAGGATCCCGGACGACTCCCTTTTTGCCCACCTTTTCCCGTCCTGCCTCGAACTGGGGCTTCACCAGGCATACCGTTTGACCGGCGTTCTTCAGGAGGGCACACAGGGGCGGGAGAATCAGCTTCAATGAGATAAAACTCACGTCCACCGAAGCAAAATCAAGCACGTCGGGAACTTGCTCCCGGGTCAGATACCGGGCGTTGGTCCGCTCCAGGCAAACCACCCGGGGATCGCTGCGCAGTGACCAGGCAAGCTGTCCGTAGCCCACGTCCACGGCATAAACCTTCGTTGCTCCGTTTTGCAGCATGCAGTCGGTAAAACCGCCGGTAGATGCCCCGATATCACCGCAGACGGCGCCCTGCAGGCGGATGGGAAACGAAGCCATGGCCTTTTCCAGCTTCAGCCCGCCCCGGCTCACATAATGCAGGGGATTGCCCCGAATTTCAATTTTTGCATCATTGGGAATCGCGGTACCCGGCTTGTCCACCCGCTGGCCATTCACAAATACCAGCCCGCTCATGATGATTGCCTGGGCCTTTTGCCGGCTCTCCTGCAGTCCCTGCTCCACCAGAAGGACGTCTAATCTTGTTTTTAGCCGCATCCTCTCTCCTCCAGTACCGTCCGCGCAATGCTCTCCGCGTCGAGTCCTATTCTGTGCTCCAATTGGGCAACCGTGCCCTCCGGAGCAAATTTCTTGCCCAGATTCTTTAGAATCAGTTTTTTGGGAGCCTTCCCCAGCTCCGCCAGAATTGCGGCCACCCGCTGACCGACACAGCCCGGACCGAAGGAATCCTCCGCCACCAGCAGGCAGTCCGTATGACCGAAGAACTCATCAATCGTCTCCCGATCCAGCGGTGCAATCCGGTTCAGCTTCAGAACCTCCGCATTGACGCCCTGCTTCGCGAGCAGTTCCGCCGCCGCCAGCACGTTGTTGATCATCACACCGTAGGCCAGAAGCGTCACGTCGCTGCCCTGACGAAGCCGGACCGCCGCCGCACCGGTGGTGTTCGCACGGAACGCCCCCTCCCCTCCCCGGGGATAGCGGACCGCTACCGGCCCGGTGCAGTCAAACAGCGCGGTGCGCAGCATCCCCCGCAGCTCCGCGAAGTTGGAAGGACAAAGCACTGTGAAACCGGGAATTTCGGACAGAAACAGCGCATCGAAGCAGCCGTGATGGGTCTCTCCGTCAGAGCCGACCAGCCCGGCCCGGTCCACCGCCAGCACCACATGCAGTTCCTGCAGGGCGATATCATGAATCAACATGTCGTATCCACGCTGCAAAAAAGTGGAGTAGATGGCGAAAACCGGGATCAGACCCTGTTTGGCCATGCCGGCTGCCATCGCCACGCCGTGTCCCTCCGCAATGGCGACGTCAAAAAAACGTCTCGGAAATTTCTTCGCGAAAGAGGTCAGACCCGTGCCGTCCGCCATAGCGGCGGTGATGGCGCAGATGCGGGAATCCTGCAGGGCAGCGTCTGACAGCGTTTTTCCGAATACGGAGGAAAATGTCTCGGCTCCCGTTACCTTAACCAGACCGGTGGTGGGATCAAACGGCGAAACGCCGTGATATTTACCAGGATTTTCCTCAGCAAAGGAATAGCCCTTGCCCTTGACGGTTTTCACATGCACCACCACCGGGCCGTTCAGTTCTCTGGCCCATTCCAGCACATTGCACATCCGCTCCAGGTCGTGGCCGTCGATGGGTCCGAGATAGGTAAAGCCCATATCCTCAAACAGGGTACTGTTGGGCAGAACCGCCCGTTTCAGAAGGGTTTTCAGCCGGTGGTTGAACCGGTACAGTCCGCTGCTCATCGGATGCTGACCGAACAGACTGTGGTACCATTTTTTAAAGTGGTAATACGCCGGCTTGGAACGCAATCGGGTCAGATGCTTGCTCATGGCTCCCACGTTGGGATTAATGGACATTCCGTTATCGTTCAGGATCACGATCAGCGGCTCCCGGGAGGCACCGGCATTGTTCAATCCCTCGTAGGCAAGGCCGCCCGAGAGTGCCCCGTCGCCGATCAGCGCCAGCACGCTGTACTGTTTCTCCATCAGCGTCCTGGCACGGGCCATGCCCAGCGCCACGGAGACGGAGTTTGAGGCGTGCCCGGCGATGAACGCATCGTGCTCGCTCTCGTAGGGTTTCGGAAACCCGGACAGGCCCCCGAACTGCCGCAGAGTGGAAAACAGCTCCTGTCGGCCCGTCAAAGCCTTGTGCACATAGCATTGATGGCCCACATCGAACACCAGTCGGTCCGACTCGGTATCGAACACCCGGTGGATGGCAACCGTCAACTCCACCGCACCCAGATTGGATGCCAGATGTCCGCCGGTTTTGGAGACCTGCTCCACCAGAAAAGTGCGCAGTTCCCCACAGAGCTGGCGGCACTCCTCCCCGCTGAGCAGTTTTACGTCGGCGGGCGAGTGGATCTTTTCAAGAATCACAATGGTATCTCCTTATGCTCTTTTAAAAGCGCCTTGAAACAGGTGCAAAAACCGCCCAACCGCGTACACCACCTGGGTGCTCCGGTCAATGGCGAAGGTTTTGCCCAGTGCCTTGCCGCCGATGGTCAGGCCGGAGATCAGCGCGGTCCCGGCCACGGACAGAAAAATGGTCCGAATGCCCAGAGAGCCCTGCAGCCGTGCCACGATAACGGCGGCGGTGGTGCCGCTGACGATACCGCAGATGTCGCCCACCACGTCGTTGCAGATGCTGCTGACGTGGCTGGCGTTGTTCAGAAGCCGCAGCGCCTCTGCGGCGCCCTTTTCCTTGTGGGCGGCCATTGCATGGAAAGGCCGGGCGTCGGCGGCGGTGACGGCAACGCCGATCACGTCGAACACGATGCCCAGCAGGATAAACAAACTTAAAATCAAAATTGCCACTGCGACGCTGGCTCCGTCCAGTGTCGCCTCGGACACCAGACTCAAAGCCGCAGACAGCGCGATGGCCAGGAAAACCACCCGGGATGCCCAGCGATAAGCTGGCAGATCGGCGGGCTTTTTATTGCGTTTTTCTTTTTTACTCAATGATTCGCCCTCCGAGCGGAAAACGAGATGTTATTTTGAAGCGGCGGCAGCAGAAAAAGTAAATCTTACGGCTTAGGTACGGGTTGGTTTTCCCCGCGGCACGCCTTTCGTTGCCGATGAAGGCGGTTTCCCTTTCAGTACCGCAGTACAACGTTGCCGACTGTACGACCCGATTGCCACTTAGTCCGCACTGCAATCCTTTTTCTGCCCCAAAATGGACAGCCTAGGTGTTTTCCACCACAGCCTATCCGTTTCTTTAGCCTCTTTTGCAGGCGAGGTTTCAGCGAGCAGGGGGCCGCCGTGCTCCGGCCGGAGCTAGCGGCCTGGCCTCGTATCCACCAGACCCACGCAAGGCAGGCTACGTCTGCACACAGCGTTACGGATGAATTTCATCCGATGCACCGCATTGCAGGTTCCTAATCTGTTTCGTACGCAGGCCGAAAATACCACAAGGGAGTACGTCTGCGCACAAGAACAGGTCTCCACGAAAACAGGGTCGGATTAACCATGCCATTGGATAGCGCCCTGAATCCGCAAGCGCGGCTGTAACACCGCGCTTCCCCCCAGCACCCACCCAAAACTGGGCGTATCAAGCAAGCACCAGAGGTTTCATCGATGTGCCCTTTAGAGAATTTTTAGGCCCTCCTTAGGAAACGGCAGTTCTGACTAGAATACTGCGCCGCCACTTCATACTGCAGTATAGCATGATTTCAATAAATATACAACATATTCAGTATATACAAATGATGAATTTTTCTCCCGCCGTCCGCGATGTAGGGACTGCCCTGCTCCACCGCTGAGAAACGCCGGGCAGCGCAGGCTGCCCGGCGTTTTTTTCACTTGTCGCGCTCTGCCAGCCGCCCGGCCAGATCCAGCAGGAACTCGCTTCCCTTCACCGGTTCCAGCGCGGCCCTGGCCCGCTCCGTGCAGATTTGAATAGCCTCGGCGCAGCCCTCCGGCCCCAGCACGTCCATGAAGGTGATCTTCCCCTCCTTGCGGTCGGAGCCAATGGGTTTTCCGAAGGCGGACTCGCTGCCGATCACGTCCAGCATGTCGTCCCGGATCTGAAACGCCAGTCCCAGCTGGGCGGCATACTCTCCCGACGCGTCCCGCAGCGCCCGGTCGGCGCCCGCGGCGGCGCAGCCCATGAGGGCGGCGGCACGGATCATGACTCCGGTTTTCATTCGGCAGACCAGCGTCAGCTCCTCAGCGGTTCGTGTGTCGTGCAGCGTATCCAGCACCTGGCCGCCCACCATGCCGTCCGCGCCCGCCGCCTGGGCCAGCAGCAGCGCGCAGTCGGCCCGCCGCTCCGGGGAGATGCCGGGAGCGGAGAGCGCCAGCCGGAACGCCTCGGGCTGGAGCGCATCGCCGGAAAGCACCGCCAGAGTCTCGCCGTAAACCTTGTGATTGGTAGGTTTGCCCCGCCGGAGGTCGTCGTTGTCCATGCAGGGCAGATCGTCGTGGATCAGCGAATAGGTGTGCACCAGCTCCAGCGCACAGGCCACGGGAAGGGCGGCTTTCCAGTCCATCCCCCCCAGGCGGGCAAACTCCAATGCGAGAACCGGGCGGATTCGCTTTCCGCCGGCCAGCAGACTGTACCGCATGGAGTCGTACAGGTCGCCGTAGGGTACCTGCTCCCGGAACAGACCGTCCAGGAACTCCTCCACCGCCTGCCGGTAGGCGCCGTATCTCTCGTCAAACGCAGCGTGTTCCATCGGTTACATCCTTTCGTAAAAGCGGCAGCGCTATTCCGCCTGATCCCCATCCTCGAAGGGAAGCTCCACCGGCGCGCCGTCGGAGCCCTTCATCAGCTTGACCACCTTCTGCTCCGCCTGATCCAGCATTCCGCCGCAGGAGGCAATCAGTTTCGTCCCCTCCTCAAACAGGGCCAGGGACTCCGCCAACTGAGCATCTCCCCGCTCCAGCTGGGAGACAATGGCTTCCAGCCGGGCAATCTGCTCTTCAAACGTCCGTTTTTTTTCACTCATCTGTGTTCCTCCTTGTCATAGGCGGTCTCTACCGTACAGAGAAAGCCGCCCTCGCCCAGTGTCACATCGATCCGGCTGCCAACGGGGACATCCCGGTAGCTTTTAAGGATCGCGCCGTCGGCTGTCCGTGCCATGGCGTAGCCCCGGCCAAGCACCTTCAGCGGGCTCATAGCGTCCAGCGCGGCAGCCAGAGCCGAATACCGCTCCCGCTTCCGGGAGAGAAGACTGCCCGACAGGTCGGAGAGCCGCTGCTGAAGATGCACCAGGCCCATCCGCCGATCCTGAACATACGCCGTCTGCTGCTTCAGCACCCGCTTCTGCGCCAAAGCATCCAGCTTCTGGCGCAGAGTCTTCAGCCGCGCGGCCTCTGTCTGTGCCAGCTGAGCGCCCGTTCCCTGGAGCCGGCGCAGCAGCTCCGCCTGATCCGGCACGGCGATCTCCGCCGCGTTGGAGGGCGTGGAAGCCCGCGCGTCCGCCACAAAATCCGAGATGGTTACATCCGGCTCGTGGCCCACCGCGGAGATCACCGGCAGCCGGGACTCATAGATGGCCCGGGCAACCCGCTCGTCGTTGAAGGCCCAAAGATCCTCTATGGAACCGCCGCCCCGGCCAGTGATGATCAGGTCGGCCACACGCCACCGGTTGGTATAGCGGATGGCGCCCGCGATTTCCGGCGGTGCTTCCGTTCCCTGCACCCGCACCGGCAGCAGAATCACCCTTGCCAGCGGATAGCGCCGCCGGAGAATCCGGATCATGTCGTGTACCGCCGCGCCGGCGGAAGAGGTGATGATGGCGATCCGTTCCGGATAGAGCGGCAGAGATTTTTTGTGGGACCGGTCGAACAGCCCCTCCTCCAGCAGCTTGGTTTTGAGCTGCTCAAAGGCCACGTACAGATCTCCGACGCCGTCCGGCGACAGAGTGCTGCAATAGAGCTGATACGCCCCGTCCCGGGGAAACACCGTGATTCGGCCCGCGGCGATGACCTTCATTCCGCTGTCCGGCCGGAACCGCAGTTTCCCGGCGGAGCTTTTGAACATCACGCACCGCAGGGCGCTGTCGGCGTCCTTCAGGGTGAAATAGTGGTGCCCCGAAGGATAGATCTTGTAGTTGGACAGTTCGCCCCGAATGCAGATGTTCTGCAGGGTTGGAGCGCCGTCCAGCAGCGCTTTTATGTATTCGTTGGCCTGGGTTACCTCGTAGATCTGCTGTTCCTCCATCGGCTCTCCGCCCCCCTTCCGCACACAGTAAAACGGCAGAGCGCGGCAGCCGCCCCTGAGGCGGCCATCCTTCGCTCTGCCGGTCGGATCATTCCGGGAATTCCCTGCGCACAAAACTGCCCAGGATACCGTTGATAAATTTCACCGTCTCAGGCGTCTCGTACTTCTTGGCAATCTCAACGGCCTCGTTGATGGAGACGCCGTTGGGGATGTCCGGCATATACAGAATTTCATACATCGCCACGCGCATGATGGCTGCGGCCACCAGCGGAATCCGGGCGAAGTTCCAGCCCACCGCGTATTTGGAAATATAGCCGTCCAGCTCTGCGCCGTGCTCGGCCACGCCGGTAACCAGTCTGCGGATATACTCGGACTGCTTGGAATCGGGAGCCTCCGCGTAAAGGGACTCCTCCTCCTCCAACGCCGCAAAAGACTCCGGGGTCAGGCGCTGATCCAGAACCTCTTTCACAGGCCGGTCTGTAAAGTTCATCTCATAGGAGAGATGAATGGCAATTTCGCGCGCGGTATTCCGTACCATACTCTTTTGTTCGTCCTTTTCTTTCGATTGGCGGATCAGTCCACCGTGACGCCGCCCACATGGATGTTGACGGCGCCCACCGTGCAGCCGGTCATGGCCTCCACGGCGGCGGAAACGGCCTTTTGAGCGCTCTCGGCCACCTCGGGAATCGGATGCCCGAACTTCACAGTGACATAGAGATCCAGCGTCAGATCCAAGCCGGTCATGTCGATTTTCACGCCGCGCAAACTCTTCTGAGCGCTCTTTCGGTTGGTCAGGTCGGTGACATTTGCGCCCATTCCGACCATCATGCCGGAAATGCCTTCCACTTCGCGGACGGCGCCCACGGCAATGGCGGAGATGACATCCACCGATATATTGATGCTGCCGTTTTCCTCCGGCAGGGTCATATACTCCTTGCTTTCGCCCATAACTCTATACGCTCCTTATTCTGCATCCTTCGTGCAAGCGGATCATTCCATTTAGGAATTTTACCATGTTACGGGGAAAAATACAACAGCTATTTTGACGGCTAATTTGCCGACATGACTTTCACCGCGGACGGCGAGTATCCGCTCTCGGTGCAGGCGATGTCCATGATCTTGGCAACGTCCTCGCTGGTCAGCTCGCCGCTCTCCTTGGAGACCACCACACTGATGCTGTCGTCCCCCATAAACGCCACGCAGTCGGCATAGCCCTTAGCGGTCACCAGATTCTCGATCTGGGCTTCCTTCATGGTATAGGATGCCAGCACCTGAATCCCGTCGGAGGCCTTGTCAACCACATCCTGTGCGGCCCCCTTTTCGTCCGCCGCCTTCTGCAGCAGGGAGATGGCGTTGTCACGGGCTTGCTGCCGGGTCAGCCGCGCCGAGGCAAAATAATCCGACCCGGTATAGACGCTCTCCTCATCCGGGTTGCTGCTGGCGGCCTCCTGCGCGCCGCCGGAACTGGACTCCCCGCCCGAGACCAGCGTGGACTCCCCCAGAATCTTTGTGCCGGCGTCGGTATCCTGCGGAGAGTTGCTGCCGTACTTGAAGTTCAAAAACACCGCCGCCCCCACCAGTACCACCATTGTCGCCGTCACTGCATATCGCTTCCAATTCCTCATTTTGCTGCTCCTCCTCCAAATGATCACTGACATTTGACCACCGTAATCCGTTCTGAGCTTAAGCCCGTCAGGGCGGCAACCGCCTGTGTCACCGCCAGTTTCACGCCTGCGTTGTCGCCTCCGGCACACACCACCAGCGCCCCCCGGTAGACCGGATAGTTCTTGCCTGTTACCACGGCACTGTCCCCGCTGTCACCGGACAGCACCACCGTATCGGACTTTCGGGAATAGTCGTCCGGCGCGGCGGTTGCCCCGCTGTAGGACAGCTCCGTGTCTTGCGCCAGCTGCAGCTGGGAGCTGGTGTCCACCGTCAGCATCAGATGCAGTTCCCCCACGCCGCTGATTTTCGACAGGATACTCTCCATCTGAGAGACCGTGTCGGCGTTGGACTCTTCTGTGCTGTCGGCGGAGGAAAAAGCTGCAGCCTGAGTCTGTTTGCTTTCACTCTCCCGCTTTGCCGTGGGCCAGACCAGCAGGATAATGCCGATCAATACCACCAGCAACACAAATTTGTAGCGGTCCCAGAACGCTCGGAACCACTCATGTGCCGTTTTCCGTTCCATTCCAGCTCTGCCTTTCCTTTGGAATTCCTAGACCCTGCTCCAGATATGCGGCCAGCTCCTCCGACGGAGAGCAGCTGAAGACGGCGGCGGACGGATATGGCACGCCGTCCTCTCCGATCTTTGTGGCCACTTTCACGGTGCAGGAGATCCCCAGCTGTTTTGCTTTGTCCAATATATATGTTTCCGTTTTCTCCGCTATGAGTTCTGCCATCTGCTCGCTGTCCGCATTCTCCAGCTCTGCCTGCCGATTTTCCACGGACTTTTGATATTGGGAGGTATCCAGTTTCACGTCCTTCAGGTCCACCCGCAGCAGCGGCTGGAGAACCACCAGCAGCAAAATCAGTCCGCCGGTGACGGACAGCACCCGCCGCAGCGTCCCGGCCGGCACCAGTGCCTCCGCCAAAGATACCGCCAGTGATGCGATGACAATGCTCATCAGCCAGGTTCGAATCGTATCAATCATGGAATCACCGCCGCAATCGAGGCCAGAATGGAGATCAGCAGAAGAATCGCACAGGCGCCGGTCATTCCCAGCACCACGCCGAAGGCTCCGCCAAGTCCGTTGATCAGCTTTCCCAAGTCTCCCGCTCCCACGATCTCCGCCAGGAAAGCCGTCAGCTTGTAAAGCAGATACTGGATGCCCAGCTGCAAAAACGGATAGGCGCAGGTGGCCAGAATAGCCAGCATACCGAATACGCCGATGCTGTTTTTCAGCATTCCGGCCCCCAGCAGCACCGTTTCGGATGCCTCCGAGATGATGCTGCCCACCACCGGCACCACACCGGAGATGGCGGTTTTTGCCACCTTTACCGCCAGGGAGTCCGCCGCGCCGGACACGATGTGAACCACGGACAGATACAGGGTGAACAAAATGAGCGAGCCGCTGAGGATCCAGGTGATCACTTTTTTCAGCGCCGCCGCAATCCCGCTCATCCGGCCGTCGGGCAGGATTGCTCCCGCGGTGAGCATCCCGGCGTACAGATAGACCATCGGCATCAGAAAACCGTTGATTAAATTCATCAGCAGATCCGCGAAAAAAACGGTGGCTACCTGCTGAAGCGTCGCACTGCCCACGGCTCCGCCCGCCGCCGCTGCCGCAGCCAGGGTGGGAAGCAGCACCTTGGAAAACTGACTCAGATCCTCGATGGTCCGGGTTCCCAGCCCCATCAGCGTATCCAGACTGCCCACGGTCAGCAGTGTCACCAGAAGCGCCCCGGCCATGGTCAGAGCCTTGGCGGAGACCGTGCTGCCTGTGGCCTTGGAAACACTGTCGATGATTCCGCACAGAATCACCACCAACAGAATGGAGACAGCGCTGTGCAGCCGCTCCTTGAAAACCGCCCGGACTTTTCCGGCCGCGTTCTCCAGAATCCTGGAAACCCCGTCGCTCAAAGCGTTGGAACCGGAGGTGTCCAGGTGCTCCAGCAATTCCTCCGCGCCCTGCGGGAGGGCCTCTCTCAGTTCCTGCGGCAGCTCTGCCGCTCGCACGGACACCGTGCACAGCAGGCACGCCAGCAATACCCAAATGAAATTTTTCATTGCATCAGCTCCGACAGCAAGTCCAAAACTTTGGTAAACAGGGGCAGGGCTACCACCAGCGCGCAGACGGTTCCCGCCGTCTCGATGGTGGCCGCCAGCGCCGACTCCCCCGCATCCCGGCACAGGTCGCCGCCCACTCGAACCACCAGCGCGATGCCGATGGTCTTGTACAGCGGGACAAACAGGTCGGAGGAAACTCCCGAGCGCTCCGTCAGCTTTGCCAGGAACTCCGTCAGAGACTGCAGTCCCTCCGACAATGACAGCAGCACAACCACCGCAGCCGCGATGCTCAGCGCCAGGGCAGCCTCTGGATTGCTCTTGCGGAGCAGCAGCGCCAGCACGGCGGCTATGACGCAGATGGCCGCGATCTGGATGGTCTGTTCCATCTCACAGGTTGAACAGGCTCTTGATTAAATCGAACAGGGCGCTGATCTCCCGCACCATCATCATCAGAACCACCACCAGCCCGGCCAGCGTCGTCATCATGGCCTGCTCCTCCCGCCCGGAGCGGACCAGCAGCTGGTTCAGCACCGCAACCAAAATGCCGATGGCGGCTATTTTGAAAATCAGATCTACGTCCATCTTGTCTCGCCTTTCTAAATCAGGATGATGATGAGTAATGCCGTGGCGGAGAAGCAGAGCGCGGCGGTGCGCTTTTCCGTCTCTTTCTGGCGGAGGCGCTTTCTCTCCAGAAGATCCGCCAGCTGATCTCTGACAAGCAGGATCCCACGGCACACCTGTTCCTCGCTTCCGCCGAGCTTTTCCACCAGTTCCGAAAGAGCGTCCCGGCCCTCCCGATCCAGGGGCAGCTGGGCGATGGCTCCGGCTGCACAGCCGGGAAGGGATTCCCCGCGTTCCAGACCCGACGCCATGGCGGTCAGCCATCCGGCAACGCAGACCATTCGTCCCCCGGAGAGCTTTCGCAAAAGCCTTGGCAGGGGCGTCCGCATCAGGTGCACCTCCCCTTCCATCTGGTCCAGCACCAGCAGCAGCTGGCGCAGCAACGCCAGCTCTTTCCGGCTGGCGGATACCTGCTGAACCCAGACCGCTGTGCCGCCCGCGAGGATGCAAACCGTTCCCAGCAGTTTCAGCATGGCAGCTCCTCTGTCAGGTACCTCCGTTCCCCGTCCGTCCGGACAATGCGAACCGCCCTGGAAAACACCCGGGCGCTCAGCAGTTCCGCATACAGGGGCTTTTGCAGAAGTTCCGATACATCCAGAGCGTGTATGGTAGCCAGCAACCGGACTCCGCAGTTTGCGGCCTGCGCCATGGCCAGAAGATCCGCCTCCGCGGTAATCTCGTCCACGGCGATCACCTGCGGATTCATGGTCCGCAGCAGCATGGGAATGGCCAGAGCCTTCGGACAGCCGTCCAGAACGTCCGTCTGGCTTCCCACATCCATCTGCGGGGCTCCCCGATACATCACGGCCACCTCGCCCCGCTCGTCCGCCAGCGCCATCCGCAGCGCGGGGCACCCCACCCCGTCGGACAGGCAGCGGACCAGATCCCGCAGAAATGTGGTCTTCCCGCCCCCCGGCGGGGACAGGATCAGGGTGCTGGGAAACGATCCATCCCGAAACAGCTCCGGGACAACGGATTCCGCAATCCCCCGCTTTTCTCGTGCGATCCGGACCACCGCGGACGAAAAATCCTTCAGATTGGTGTTGACGCCGGCCTTCATCACAGCCGTGCCGCACAGCCCCACCCGGCAGCCGCCCTGCACGGGCAGATAGCCGTCCCGCAGGCTCTCGGCGGCGTAGCGGGAAAACTCCGTGGCCAGATTGCACAGGGATTCCAGGTCCTCGCACACGACGGTCTGTCCGGTGTTCAGCTCCCCCTCCGGGAGCAGGATGGTCATTGCCCTGCCCGCCCGGAGACGAAATTCCTCTGCCATAGACTGCTGCTTGTCCGAAAGCTGCATGGCGATATTGCGCAGCCGGGGCGGCAAAACCGCTGCCGCTCTGGCATAGCTCTGCATCGCTGATGATTCTGTCATGCCTGTCCCTCCTTTGTACTGCTCCACTCTATGCCGGGGCGGGCCGGTGTATGACAAAACAAATAAGAATGCCGCAGGCAGTTCCTGCGGCATTCCGTGAACTTATTATTGGCAGCTGCAGAAGTTTTTGGTGTCCTCGTACGTCTCGGGCGGCCTGATGCTGTTGGGCGGGAAGAACTCGCCGGCAGGAAACGCGATGTTGCGGAACAGACCGCAGGGGTCCTCGCTGTTCGCTCCGCCGTCGCACTCTTTCTGCGGCATGCAGTAATCGTAAATGGGGATCAGAATCTGGGAATCCCGCTCCAGGCGGACGATGGAGAACTGCCCCAGCGTCACATAGATGCGCCGGCTGTCGTCCCCGCCGGACAGCTCTCCGTCGAAAAAGCCGCTGACGAAAGAGGGAACCTCACACAGATCGCAGTCGCAGGGTCTCGGGTCGCAGACATCCATGATTCTGGCGTTCAGAACGATGGGATCTACCGCTTCCACCACCGCCACGGGCAGATTGCTCCGGCGCATCAGCTGGATGTCCGGATCGTCGGTCCGCATCACGGAAGAGAAGATCTTGGCGTTGCCCTCACTGCCGAACAGGATGGCTCTTTTGTCGAATACGCACAGGCCTTCTACGGTGACCGGCATCGGACCGCTCAGATAGGCCTGCAGGGTCACGGCGTAGAAAAAGCGCATATCCACCGTGTAAAACCCGCGGTTGAAGGTCACGGGCTCCACATCCACGTAGACATGGAGCAGCTTTGCGGTGCCGCCCTTAACGGACAGCGCGCGATTGACGATTTCCACATACTGAAGCTTGGGATAAAAGCGCAGGTCTTCGATGCAGTCCTTGTCGCGGCACGAATCATAGATTTTTCTCGTATGAATGCAAACCGCCTCACGGATGCCCCTCGAATCCTCCACAGGACCGGGCACAACTCTCTCAGGCATTGCAATACCTCCTAATTAAGTACTGATGAAAGATGGACTGAATGCAGGTCTCTTTCAGTCCAGTGTATGCAATGGCCCCGAAAGCGTGAAAAAGGACGCACCCGGAAGCGCGTCCTCTCACATATTTTTTTTACTGGATGGTAGCCTTCCCCGACTTGGGGGAGTAGATGCAGACGTAGGAGGTTCCCCGTCCCAGCGCCAGACGAGAGCCGTCTGCCAGCGTATAGACAAACGGGCTGTCCCGATCTGCCTTGCTCCACCGGATGGAAACGGATTTTCCACCGCAGCAGTAGGTGCCGTCGCCGCTGCCGGTGAGCTTGACCGACAGTCGTCCCGCTGTGTCACCGGAGATTACACCGATGGAGGTCTCCAGAATCAGCACATCGGTGACGCCTACCTGTTCACCGGTGTTGCCGTCGACATAGGCTCCGCCGTACTGCCCCACCAGATACTGGCTGCTCGACGTGTCGTAAGTAAAGGTGGCGGTTTTGTAGTAGGAGTATTTCACGGTAATCTTCGCTGCAGCAGTGCCTGCGGCGGGGGTTCCGTCATCGGTGAACGTCTGCGGGTAGGTATATCCGCTCGCATGCTCACTGCGGAAGACCCCCTTCGCCAGATAACCGAGAATTTTTTCGCCGGAGGTCAGCATACTGTGCTCGTATCCCGCGCTCTTGCGCCGCTCCGCGTCACGCCAGAATATTTTGGCATCGCTTCCGCCGTTGACGCCGTCCATATTGTCCACGCCCCAGGCCGGTATGTCGGCGTAGGCCTCCGGACTGCCGCCGGCATGAACCAGCAGCGCGTCGTGCCCCAGCGCCAGCTCCAGATAGTACGGACGGGTGCTGCGGATACTGCCCAGATTGCCCACACCCTCCAGCGATTGAAAGATCGCCAGCATCCGGGTAATGCCGCCCTCCGCCGGAACCTCATATATGATGTCCGCCTGGGAGACACCCAACTGGGGCTGGGCTGCCTTCAGGTCGTTGAGCATCACCGCCACGGGCCGATCGTTCTCATACGTTTTGTCCATGGGAAGGCCTGTCAGTGGATTGATGCCGGAGAGGGTCGTCTCAGGTGTCTCCGGCTCAGTGGATTCTGCAGGTTCTGTGGGGGTGGATTCCACCGGGGGAGATGCGGAGGAGGACGTGGCAGGCGCAGTCGTGCCGCAGCCGGGCAGGCAGCCCAGCAGAATCACAGCACACAGCAGCAGTACCAGGTATCGCTTTCCCATATTCTTGCCGCCTCTCTTTATTTTGTGGGGCTCTTTTGTCTCATGATAGCAACCGCTGTGGAGACCGTCAAGGCAAATTGCGTCAATTTCTGATTTCAGGCTATACAAAACCGGGTGGTTTGCATTATAATATCCTTATGAATTCATAAGGAGGTGGCGAATATGCCAGGCCCCGGTTTTATTCACGACAAACTGGAGATCAAATTTCTGATTCTCTATATCGCCTCCCGCCTGATTGAGCCGGTCCCCTTCGACACGATCCTGGACCTGTCGCTGTGTGACGATGCCATCGACTATTTTGATTTTTCCGATTGCCTGGCCGATCTGGTGCGGACGGATCACCTGGCGCTGTCCAAGGACGATCTCTACTCCATCACGGAGAAGGGCCGCCGCAACAGTCAGATCTGCGAGTCCAGTCTTCCCTATTCCATCCGGCTTCGCAGCGACCGGAACGTGGCCACCTGCAACCGCAAGCTTCGCCGGAAAAGTCAGGTACAGGCAACCACCGCCCGGCGGGAAAATGGCACCTATACCGTCCGGATGTCTCTGTCCGACGACATGGGCAGCGTCATGGACCTGCAGCTGATGATGGTGCGGGAGGACATGGCCCGCATGCTGGAGGATCGGTTCCGCAAGAATCCCGAGCGGATGTACAACGCGATCATCAATGGGATCTTTGCGGACGATGAAAACGGAAAAAGCTCCAAATAGCAAGATGTGAAAAGGAATACCCCTGTACAGTACGCAGGAGTATTCCTTTTATTTTACAACCACATTTTCGTCTCCCAGCGTCTCCTTAGCCTCCTGAATCAGGGCTCTGTGGAGCTGGCACTGGGTGCCCAGCAGCTTGCCGGTGTCAGCCATGCGCAGCTTCACCGGAGTGGTTCCCGGAAACATGGCAAGCACCAGCTTCATGTGGCGCATCTGGGGACTGCCGCTCCCCGGGAGTTTCAGATACAGGGTTTCGCTCTCGGCGCTCTGCTTCTGCCCGGATGGCTGGGGGTTCATTGCTTCCGGGGGCAGTCCTCCCTCCACCGTAGACAGCGGGTAGGCGCTGTCGCACATGATCTGGGGCGGCTTGTCCTCCCGGACGGACAACTTTCCCTTGACGACGACGGCCTGATTTTCATGCAGGTAGCTGCCACAGCTGTCCAGCACCCGGGAAAAACAGAGCAGCTCAATGGCGGCGGTGTCGTCCTCCACCACCACGTAGGCCATCAGACTGTTGTTCTTTGTGGTTTTGGTCTTGCTGGAGGACACGATGCCGGCAATGGTGATGCGCTGGCCGTCCTGAAATCGGGTGGGCCCGCCCTCCTGAGAAAAATCCTCCAGAATGGAGGCGATGGCTGGCGCCCTCAGCTTCTTCACCGCATTTCGGTAGCCGTCCATGGGATGGCCGGAGAGATAGAGTCCGGTGGTCTCCTTCTCCATGGTCATCAGTTCCTGGGGGGAAAACTCCGGAATATCCGGCAGCGGGGTCTCCTTGACCGGCGCGGGGCTGTCACCCTCAGCGGGCAGGGAGAAGAAATCCAGCTGCCCGTCCAGGTTCTGGCGCTTGGACCCGGCAACGGAGTCCATCACCGTCTCGTACACTGCAATCAACTGCGAGCGACGGGCCCCAAAGGCGTCAAAGGCGCCGCTGCGGATCAGATTTTCCACCGCCCGCTTGTTGATGTCGCTGCCGGACATCCGTTCGCAGAACTCCTGCAGCGACCGGAACGGCGCGGTCTCCCGCTCCCGCATCACAGAGAGAATAAACCCACGTCCGATGTTTTTGATCGCCACCAAACCGAAGCGGATGCCGCCGTCCTCTACCGCAAACCGGTCGCAGGAGCGGTTGATATCCGGAGGCAGCAGGGCGATGGAGCATTCCTTGCACTCGTTGATGTACTCCGCCACCTTGTCCGAGCTGTCCAGCACGCTGGTCAGCAGGGCCGCCATGTACTCCCGGGCGAAATGGCACTTGAAATAGGCCGTCTGGTACGCAATCACAGCATAGCTGACGGCGTGAGCCTTGTTGAAGGCGTAGTTGGCAAAATCGTAGATCTCCTGATAGATCGCCTCGGCAGCCGCCTCGGGAATTCCGTTTTGCACGCAGCCGGGAATATTGCGCTCCGGGTCCCCGTGGATGAAGGTATTCTTTTCCTTCTGGATCTGGGACGCCTTCTTTTTGGAGATGGCGCGGCGCACCATGTCGGCCTGTCCCAGAGAGTACCCTGCCAGCTTGCGAAAAATCTCGATCACCTGCTCCTGATAGACGATGCAGCCGTAGGTGACGGCCAGAATTGGCTTCAGGGACGGATGCTTGTAGGAAATCAGCTTGGAGTTCTGCTTGCAGGCGATGAACCGTGGGATGGAGTCCATGGGACCGGGGCGATACAGGGCAATGATGGCTGTGATGTCCTCGATGCTCCGGGGCTTCATGCCGATGCACACGCCGGTCATGCCGGAGGATTCCATTTGAAACACACCGGAGGTCCTTCCCTGCCCGATCATCTCAAAGGTGGCGGCGTCATCCTCGGGAATACTCTCCAGCCGGAAGTCGGGCTGCTCCTCCTGCACGGTTTTCACCGCGTCGTCCAGCACGGTCAGGTTCCGCAGACCCAAAAAATCCATCTTCAGAAGGCCCAGCTCTTCCAGCGTGGTCATAATGTACTGGCAGACTACGGCCTCATCGTTCCGGGCCAGCGGCACATACTCGTACACCGGGCGTTTGGTGATCACCACGCCGGCGGCGTGGGTGGAGGCATTGCGGGGCATCCCCTCCAGTTTCCGGGCCGTGTCGATCAGCTCTTTGACCCGATTGTCCGTCTCGTACAGATCGGCGAGGGGCTTGCTGAGCCGCAGGGCATCATTCAGCGTAATGTGCAGGGCGTTGGGCACCAGCTTGGCGATCTGATCCACCTCGGCGTAGGGCAGTCCCATGACGCGGCCCACGTCCCGGAGGACACCCCGGGCCGCCATGGTGCCAAAGGTCACGATCTGGGCCACATGGTCGTCGCCGTATTTCCGGCGGACGTAGTCCACCACCTCGGCCCGGCGGGTATCGCCGAAGTCCATGTCGATATCGGGCATGCTGACCCGCTGCGGATTCAAAAACCGTTCAAAGTACAGATTGTACTCCATGGGGTCCACGTCCGTGATCCGCAGACAATAGGACACCATGCTGCCCGCCGCGCTTCCTCGGCCCGGGCCAACGGGGATTCCTGCCTCCCGGGCATAGCGCACGAAGTCCGACACGATCAGAAAGTAGTCGGTAAAGCCCATTTTCCCGATCATGTCCAGCTCGTATTCCAGCTGCCGGCGGTACTCCGGCTTGCTTTCCCCAAAGCGCTCGGTAAAACCCTCATCACAGAGCTTGCGCAGATAGGTGTCGGAGTCGTATCCCTCCGGCAGCTGAAATTCCGGCAGGTGATATTTTCCGAACGTAAATTCCAGATTGCACAGATCGGCAATCCGGGTTGTGTTCTCCAGCGCGTCCTCATAGGTGCCGAAGAGCGCACACATCTCCTCCTCGGAGCGCAGATAGAAGTTCTGCGGCTCATAGCGCATGCGGTTCTCATCATCCCGGGTCTTGCCGGTCTGGATACACAACAGGATGTCGTGGGCCTCGGCGTCCTCCTTGCGGAGATAGTGGGCGTCGTTGGTGCAGACCATGGGCAAGCCGGTATCCTGATGGATTTTCAGAATTCCCCGGTTCACCGCCGCCTGCTCCGGAATGCCGTGGTCCTGCAGCTCCAGATAGAAATGCTCCGGCCCAAAAATCCCGGCCAGCTCCAGCGCATAATCTTTCGCGCTGTCATATTCGCCGCTGCGCAGACGCCGGGGCACCTCGCCGGCCAGACAGGCCGTCAGGGCGATCAGCCCTCCGTGATGCTCCCGCAGCAGATCCAGATCCACCCGCGGCCGGTTGTAAAACCCTTCGACCCAGGCCATCGAGACCATGTAGGACAGGTTGCGGTATCCTTCCTCGTTTTCGCACAGCAAAACCAGATGGCGGCTCTCCATGTCAAACTCGTGGACTTTATCGAATCGGGTGCGCCCCTTTGGCGTTACGTAAACCTCACAGCCGATAATGGGCTTGATGCCCTCAGCTTTGCAGGCGCGGTAAAAATCGATCACGCCGTACATGACGCCGTGGTCGGTGATGGCACAGGCAGTCTGTCCCATGTCGCGGACGCACTTCGGCAGATCCCGAATCCGGCAGGCGCCGTCCAGGAGACTGTACTCGGTATGCACATGTAGATGGACAAAGGACATCGGAATCTTCCCTTCTCTGTACCGAACCTTATTTCAGCGCGCCGGCCTCGCGGAGCATCTGCTCCACGATCTCCACGGCGGATACAACCAGAATGGCGCAGTGCTGGCCGATCCCCAGATCCAAGGCAGCTCCTTCGGGCTGCACCTTGGACTTCAGCAGATCTCCGCACACGGAACAGCCAAACCGGCGCTGAAACCGGTTCCGGAACTCCTTGGTGACCGCATACAGACGGCGCCTGGTCTCAGCATTGTTCTCGTCCACATGGGGATAGAGCAGGCTCAGTGTCATCACGCCGCCGCTCATGGCGCCGCAGACCTCCTGATGGGTTCCGCCGATGCCTCCGCCGAAACCACCGGAGACGGCCAGCGCCTCCTGTTCCGTAAGATGGGTCAGGTCGCCGAAGGCGGCCAGAACGGACTGGGCGCAGTTAAAGCCCTTTTCGTGATATTGATTGGCAAGTTCGCAGCGATTTGTGGTCATGGTTCTGTCTCCTTTTATAAGTCCTTCGCCAGCTCCATCAGCTTGCGCAGGCGGTGATTCAGGCAGGATTTTGTAACCGGCGGATCAAATGTCTCCGCCAACTCGCTCATGGTCAGCTCCGGGTTTTCCAGCCGCAGAGCCGCCGTCAGCTGTAGCTTATCCGGCAGCTGTTCCATCAGGCCGGAACGGCGCAGCTTCCGAATGGCCTCCAGCTGCTCCTGGGCGGCGTCCACCGCTTTGTCCAGATTGGCGCTGTCGCAGTTCAGCCGGCGGTTGACACTGTTGCGCAGATCCTTTTCCACCTTGGCGGCCATGACATCCATGGCCGCCACCGGAGCGCCGATCAGAGTCAAAAAGTCCTCGATATGTTCGCTTTGCTTGAAATAGGTCACAAAGCTGCCGTTACGAACAACAATTTTCGGTGCGAATCCGCACTCCTGCAACAGCGCGTCCAGCTCCCGGCTAACCTGAAAATGGGAGGTGGCCAGCTCCAGATGGTACCGCTTCAGCGGGTCCGTGATGCTCCCTCCGGCAAAAAACACGCCCCGGAGGAACGACGCCTGACAGCACTCCTCCTCCAGCAGACCGAAGTTGATGTGCAGCACCAGGTTCTGCCCCGGGTCGTATCCGAACAGATTGATGATATGATCCAGTTTTTTTCCGTCCGTAATCTGAAAGACCTGCTTCCCCTCCTGTCCCTTTTGGGGCTGACGGTCAAACTGCAGGTCAAACGCCCGGTGAAACAGCTTGGGGAGCCGGGCGGAAAAATTCAGATTTTCCGTGATAATCCGGACTTCGGCGGAGTTGAAAGTGTTGCAGTAAAGCAAAATACCGTAGGCCTCCGCCCGGGCGCAGCAGAGCTTCTGCACCGGCAGGCGGCACAGCTCATTTTTCGTATTAAAGGAAAAGGACATGGCGCCTTTGCTCCTCTCCGTCCCAAACTTCTGTGGCGGCACGCGGGCGCGTTCCAGCGGGGACTCTTCCGGCACGGTGTCCGGGCGCGTTCATTTTTTCTCCACCTGATAGGCGTCGCCGCAGATGTTGACCCGGTCGCCGGCAATACGGACACTGCGCTCCTGCTGCAGGCGCATCAGCTCCCTTGCCAGATCGTCCGGTTGATGCCGCACAAATCCGTTCTCCACCATGGCCACGGGCCGGAGAACAATTTCCACGCCCATCTGGGCGCACCGACCCAGATCACAGACAATCTGCTCCGCGCCCTCTTCCGCGTATCGGGCGGTCACATCCTCGGAAATCGGAGTGGAATTGGTCAGGCAGAGATTGAACAGGCCGGGAGCGGAGTGCTTGAAAATAGCCGCGATGTGATCGGATGTGGAGTACCCCTCCGTCTCCCCTTCCTGCGTCATCACGTTGCAGACGTAGACTTTCAGCGCGTTGGAGCCCTGAATGGCCTCCACAATCCCGTCTACCAGCAGATTGGGGATGATGCTGGTGTACAGGCTGCCCGGTCCGAGCACGATCATGTCCGCGTCCTCAAGCGCCGTCAGCGCGTCGGGGAGTGCCTTGGGTCGGTCGGGAATCAGCCGGACCCGCTGAATCCGACAGTCCTGTTTCTTTTTGCAGTAGAAAATTTTCGACTCTCCTACCACAGAGGCTCCATTTTCAAATTCCGCCACCAGCTGCACGTCGGTCGTGGTTACCGGCAGCACACGCCCCGTGATCGCCAGCACCTGACTCATCCTGCTCACCGCAGCGTCAAAGGTGGGAGAAATTCCATTGAGCGCCGCCAGAAACAGGTTGCCGAAGCTCTGTCCGGACAGAGATCCCTCAGAGAACCGATAGTGCATCAGTTCGCTCATCAGGGGCTCGGTGTTGGCCAGCGCCTCCATACAGTTGCGGATGTCGCCGGGCGGCGGCATTCCCAGATCCTCCCGGAGCTTGCCGGAGCCGCCGCCGTCATCCGCCACCGTCACGATGGCAGTGATGTTCTCCGTATACTGCTTCAGACCCCGCAGCATGGTGGACAGGCCGTTTCCTCCGCCGATGACGGCGATTTTGGGTCCGTGAACCCGGAAAGGTCGGCCGTTTGAAGTTCCGTCGATCGCCATATGTTCCCCCTTACGGAATGGCTCCGTCTACTTTCCCCGGGAGATATCCCGATGACTCTCCGTCACCTGATATCCCTCTTTGCGGATGAATTCCGCCAGCGCATGGGTCACGGCCACGGAACGGTGATGCCCGCCGGTGCAGCCCACAGCGAGAACCAGCACGGTCTTTCCCTCCTCCGCGTACAGCGGCAGGGAGAAGGACAGCAGGTCTTTCAGTTTGGCGACAAAGTCCCTGGTCTGCTGGAATCCGAATACATAATCAAATACCTCCTCCTGCAGACCGGTCTTGAGCCGCAGTGTGTCGATATAGTAGGGATTGGGCATAAACCGCACGTCGATCACCAGATCTGCTTCCATGGGCAGACCGTACTTGTACCCGAAAGAGGTGACGCTGACGGACATTCCGCCCTTCGCGCCCTTGCTGTCGAACAGCCGCAGCAATTCACCCCGCAGCTGTCCCGTGGTGAGCAGCGAGGTGTCGATCACAAAATCCGCCCGCTCCTTCACGGGCTGCAGCAGCTCCCGCTCCTTGAGCGCCGCCTCCTCCAGAGAAGTGGAGGTACTGCTCAGCGGGTGGCGGCGGCGGGTCTCCTTATAGCGTTTGATGATGGTCTCGGGTGAGGCCTCCAGAAACAGCATCTTACAGGAGGCATCCGTCTCCCGGAGCTTCTCCAGCACGTCGAACAGCTCCGTGAAGGACTCCGACGTCCGCACGTCGTAGACCAGAGCCACCCGGTCGTACCGCCCGTTTCCACCAGCGCAGAACTCGGCAAACTTCAGGATCATAACCGCGGGCATATTGTCCACGATGTAGTAGCCCATATCCTCTAAAAACGAAGCCGCCTTACTCTTTCCGCCTCCGGAGAGACCGGAGATTATCAGAATTTCCATGGATGATGACAACCCTTCTCTCAGTTCTTGAACATGCGGACCTCCGGCTCCAGTCGGACGCCCTTGCGGGCCAGTACCAGCTCCTGTACCTGCGATATCAGCTCCAGCACGTCGGCGCAGGTTGCTCCGCCCCGGTTGATGATAAAACCTGCGTGCTTTTCCGATACCTGTGCACCGCCCACGGTCAGGCCCTTCAGACCGCACTGGTCGATCAGTGTCCCGGCGAAATAGCCCGCCGGCCGTTTGAAAATGCTTCCGGCACTGGGGAATTCCAGAGGCTGGCTCGCCTTGCGCCGATCCATCAGGTCGTTCATTTTCGCCCGGATGGCAGCCGGATCGCCCGGCTGCAGACGGAACTCCGCCCGCAGCGAAATCCAGTCCGGATGATCGGTCAACGCGCTGTGCCGGTATCCGAACGCCAGTTCGTCGGAGGACAGGGTCCGGATGCCGTTTTCCGGGTCCAGAACAGTGGCGGAAACCACCGCTCCCTTCATCTCCCCGTCGTATGCGCCGGCATTCATGCAGACGCCGCCGCCCACGGTGCCGGGAATGCCGTGGGCAAACTCCAATCCGGCGAGACCGTTCTTTTGGGCAAAATCCGCCAGCCGTGCCAGCGTCGCGCCGCTCTCCGCCCGGACGGTCGCCCCGTCGTCCTCCAGCTCCAACCGGTTCATGTTCCGCGAGGTGTTGATCACCAGCCGATCCAGGCCGTCGTCCGGCACCAGCAGATTGGTGCCGTTGCCGATCACCAGCGGACGCGCTCCGCATGTATGGGCAAAGCTCATCAGCAGCACCAACTGCTCCGCGCTGGACGGGAAAGCCATCCGTCTTGCGGGCCCTCCGATCCGGAAGGAGGTGTGGCGGCTCATGGCCGCATCGCATTCCCACGCCAGATCGGGCAGATATGCTTTTACTGTTTCATCCAGACTTTCAAACCAGAGCATCCCATTCCTCCTGTTTATCGTGCTTTCGGCAGCAGGGCGGCGCCGATCAGTCCGGCATCGTTGCCCAGTTCCGCCTTGATAATTTTGGTCAGATACCCACCGTGCCGGGAATAGCACTCCCGGGCCACGATCTCCTGCAGCGGATGCAGCAGAAGCTCATCGCTCTCGTTGCTAATCCCGCCGCCCACCGCCAGAACCTCCGGCTGCAGAATGTTGACCAGGTTGGTAATTCCGGCGGCGAGGCAGACCAGATACTCGTCGCACACCCGTCTGGCGGCAGCATCGCCCCGGGTCACGGCCTGAAACGCCGTGCGGCCGCTGACGCCCTTCAGCCCGCCTGAGAGCTCCCACAGCAAGCTTTGCCTGTCCTGCTCCATAGCCTCCCGGGTCATGCGGATCAGGCCGGTGGCGGAGGCGTAGGTCTCCCAACAGCCTTTCCGGCCGCAGCTGCAGAGAACGCCGTCGCTGCGAATCACCATATGCCCCACTTCGCCCGCCGCACCCATTCCGGAGTATAGTTTTCCGTTCAGAATCATCCCGCCGCCCACGCCGGTACCCAGCGTAACGACGCAGAAATTTTTGGTTCCACGCCCGGCGCCGCAGAAATACTCCCCCACTGCGGCGCAGTCTGCATCGTTGCCCAGAATCACGGGAACCGGCAGATACCGCCGAAACAGCTCGCCCACCGGGACATTTTCCAGGGGAATATTGCAGGTGTAGAGGACGGTTTCCTCCGCCACGGCGCCGGGAAATCCCATACCTACATATTCCAAATTCTCCGACTCGATTCCACCGTCCCGGGCCACGGCCTTTGTCAGCTCAGCCAGCGTCTCCACAAAGGCCTCGCTTCCCCGGAACTCCCCCAGAGGAATTCTGCGCACCGCGAGAATTTTACCGCTCTCATCGGTCAGTCCCGCCTTCAGGTTGGTGCCGCCGACGTCAATTCCAACGTACATCCGCTCTCCCTCACTTCCCGCCCAGGCTGCCCAGGTCGGCTCTCTGATCCACCCGACGCGCCAGCTCCTCAGCCGCATTGTAGCCGTAGCGGCGGTGCCGGTTGTTCATGGCCGCCACCTCCACAATGCTGGCCAGGTTCCGACCGGGCCGAACGGGAATCGTCACACAGGGTACCTGCAAATCCATGATCTCCAAAAAATGATCCTCAATTCCCAACCGATCATAGAATTTGGCGCTGTCCCACTGTTCCAGCTGGACAATCAGATCCACCTGGGAATCCGTTTTGATGGCCCGCATGCCGAACAGCTGCCGCACGTCAATGACGCCGATACCACGCAGCTCAATGTAGTGCCGGATGACTTCCGGCGCGGTTCCGATCAGCTGGTTGGATACCCGGCGGATCTCCACCGCGTCGTCCGCCACCAGACGGTGACCTCGCATAATCAACTCAATGGCCGTCTCGCTCTTGCCGATACCGGAGTCGCCGGTGAGCATTACGCCCTCACCGTAGATGTCCAGCAGGACGCCGTGCCGGGTGATGCAGGGCGCCAGCGCCCGGTTCAAATACTCAATTGCGTGGCTGGTGAAATCCACCGTGGTCTCCGGGGTGCGCAGCAGCGTTTTCTCGTGCCGCTGAGCACTCTCCAGACACTCGGGAAAACAGTCCAGATTTCTGGCGATCACCAGTGCTGGGATATCGTACAGAAACAGATCATCAAAACACTTTCTACGGTCCTCGGGCGTCAGGCCCTTGAGATACATGACCTCGGCCTTGCCGATGACCTGAAGGCGGCGGGGATCGAAGTAATCATAGAAGTCGTGGAACTGCAGCCCCGGCCGGTTCACATCTGTGATGGTCAGAAGCGTAGTATCAAAGTCGCCGCCGCAGTTGAGCTCCTCCAGCCCGAATTCCTTGACGAACTCGCCAATTTTAACACCGAAGTCACTCATACCGATCAGTCACCTTTCTCCCTCTCCGCCTGAAACCGTGCACATCCGGCAGGGGGAATAAAAATCATGTATCGTTTTCCAAGGTTACGCTGCGTACATTATATCTTAACACACCTCTTTTCGCAACAGTTTCGCGGGTGTTTTACCGTTTGTCTGCGCCCTGCGAATTTTTGCAATTTTTTTCAATTATTGTCTTGCAATCTGTGGATATATCTGTTATTATATCAGCTGTGCCTGTTACAACGCAGGTGATTTCCCTACAGCAAGGAGGTGCAACGGATGGCTAAGTGCGAGTTTTGCGAAAAGGGTGTGACCTTTGGTATTAAGGTTTCCCACTCCCACAGACGTGCCAATCGTCCCTGGAAGCCCAATGTGAAACGTGTCAAGGCTATTGTCAATGGTACGCCCCGCCATGTATATGTTTGTACCCGATGCCTGCGTTCCGGTAAGGTAACCCGGGCAATCTGAGGAAACGTATGAAGTCCCGAACCGAAAGGTTCGGGACTTTTTCTGTCCACACATCAAAATAACGGAGCAGGGAGTCTTCTCCCCGCTCCGTTATTTAATTGCCTGTCCGCGAGATTTATTCGTTTGGATAGCTCCATTCCATTGCCGTCTCGGCCTTTTTGGATCGGGTCATCAACTCCGTAACTACGTCTCGAACCTGCTTGCCCTGATACAGCACCTCATAGGCACAGCGGCAGATGGGCATGTCGGCCCCCTCCCGCTCAGCCAGCTGGTGGACACTCTCTGCGGCATAGTAGCCCTCAACCACCGCGCCTACCTCATCCATGGCCTCCTGAGGCGTCCGCCCCTGGCCGATCAGAATCCCCGCCCGGCGGTTTCTGGAATGCATGGACGTGCAGGTGACAATCAGATCTCCCATGCCGGCAAGCCCGCCGAAGGTCAGCCGGGAGCCGCCCATCATCTCACCCAGCCGGGCCAGCTCCACCATGGCACGGGTCATCAGCAAGGCCTTGGTGTTGTCCTGAAAGCCCATTCCGTCGCAGATGCCGCAGGACAGAGCCACCACGTTTTTCAGTGCGCCGGACAGCTCCACCCCCACGATGTCCGGGCTGGTGTATATCCGAAAATAGTCATTCATAAGGGCGTCCTGCACCAGCTTTGCCGCCGCCTCGTCCGTACTGGCGGAGACACATCCTGTGGGCAGGCGAATTCCGACTTCCTCCGCGTGAGAAGGTCCCGAAAGTGCAACCACTTTACACTTCCCTTTCGTCTCCTGCTCCAGAATCTGGCTCATACGCAGATTGGTATCCCGCTCGATTCCCTTGGACACGGATACCAGAACGGTTTCAGGACGCAGAAAAGGTTCCGCTCTGCGTCCGATGGATCGGACCGCATAGGACGGGCTGGCAAAGACCACCAGATCCGCGTCCGCGATGCAGGAAATATCCGCCGAGAGCTTCAGGCTCTCCGGCAGGTGCACCTCTTTGAGCAGCGGGTTTTCCCGTGTTGCGCGGAGCTGCTCTGCCTTTTCCGGGCTGTGAGACCACAAGGTCACGTCGTGGCCGTTGTCGCACAGAACCAGCGACAGCGCGGTTCCCCAGCCGCCGCTGCCCAATACCGCCGCTTTCATGGTCTTCCCTCCCCTGATTTATGATGAAGTTTAAATTTGGATTCCGTTCCGCTCAGCAGCCGCCTGATATTTCCCCGGTGCTGCCAGACCACCATAGTTCCAATGAGCAGAGCTGCCAGAACGATCACCGGATCCCGGTACACGTACAGGGAAATCAGCGGGAAAGAGATGCCCGCGCAGATGGAACCCAGCGACACATATTTTGTCAGAGCGGCCAGCAGGAAAAATGTTCCCCAGACCACCAGCGCCACCCGCCAGTCGATGATCAGCGCCATGGCGCCGCCGGACAGGATGCCCTTGCCGCCCTTGAAATGGAACATACAGGGGAATATATGCCCCAGAAGACAGAACAGCCCGGCCCAGTATTTGCCCAGCGTGGCAATCATTGGGTCATTCAGCAGGAAATGCCGGGCGGCCCAGGCGCCGAACAGGACGGCCAGGATCGCCTTGAGCATATCGGTCAGAATCACCACCGCTGTCAGCGGCCCGCCGAAGCAGCGGTAAAAGTTGGTCAGACCCGCGTTGCCGCTGCCGTGAGTCCGCACATCGTCCCGCAGGATATACTTGGAGACGATGACGGAGCCGTTGAAGCAGCCCAGCAAATAGGCGATCACGGCGGTTACTGCAGCCGGCGCCAGTAGAGCGGACGCGCTGCTGCCGGACAGGAGAGTCCAAACCATGCCTTATTCCTCCTTATCGCCCTTCTGCCGGATCGACAGGATGATGGGCGTTCCCTCAAGACCAAAGGTGTTTCGGATGCAGTTTTCCAGATAACGCTGGTAGGAGAAATGGAACAGCCGGGCGTCATTGCAGAACACGATGAAATGGGGCGGGCGGATTCCCACCTGTGTCATGTAATAGATTTTCAGTCGCCGGCCCTTGTCGGTTGGAGGCTGCACACGGGTTTGAGCGTCCGTGAGCACATTGTTCAGCATACCGGTGGTGATGCGGGTGGATGCCTGATTGCTGACGTAGTCGATCAGCTCAAACAGCCGGTCCACACGCTGGCCCGTCACCGCGGAGATGAACAGGATCGGGGCGTAAGTCATGAAGCCCAGATCCCGACGGATGTCAGCCCGCATGTGATCCATGGTCTTGTCGTCCTTCTCCACCAGATCCCACTTGTTCACCACGATGATGGACGCCTTGCCGGCTTCGTGAGCCAAGCCGGCCACTTTAGTGTCCTGATCGGTGACGCCCTCCTGGGCGTCGATGAGAATCAGACACACATCCGACCGCTCAATGGCCATGGTGGCCCGCAGCACGCTGTACTTTTCGATGTTCTCCTCCACCTTGGATCTGCGGCGCATACCGGCGGTGTCGATGAACACGAAGGTTCCCTTATCGTTTTCAAAGCGGGAGTCGATGGCATCCCGGGTAGTTCCGGCCACGTCGCTGACGATTGTCCGGTTCTCCCCCAGAATTTTGTTAATTAATGAGGATTTGCCCACGTTGGGTTTGCCGATGAGAGCCACCTTGATGGCGTCGTCGTCCTCCTCCTCTTCGTCCTCGGGGGGGAAATACCGGATACAGGCGTCCAGCAGGTCGCCTGTTCCGTGTCCGTGGACGGCGGAGACGGGGATGGGGTCCCCGAGGCCCAGATTGTAAAACTCATAATAATCCGGGTCCGGAACTCCGGTGGAGTCCATTTTATTGACGGCCAGCACAATGGGCTTGCCGCAGCGCAGCAGCATATTGGCCACCTCATGATCGGAGGCGGTCAGGCCTGTCTTGATATCGGTCAGAAACACAATGACCGTGGCATTGTCGATGGCAATTTGAGCCTGCTCCCGCATAAAGCTGAGAATCTGATCGTCGGACCGGGGCTCGATGCCGCCGGTGTCAATGAGCGTGAACATCCGCCCGCTCCAGTCCGTCTCGCCGTAGATCCGGTCTCGGGTTACGCCGGGCGTATCCTCCACGATGGAGAGACGCCGGCCAATCAGCTTGTTAAATAGCATGGACTTACCCACATTGGGACGTCCCACGATGGCAACGATGGGTTTCATTGGCTCTCACTTCCCTTCCTGTACATTTTTCCCTGTCTTTCTCATTATAGACAGTGCTTCTAAAATTCGCAATACAAAAAGCAAGGAGGGAAGAACCTGTCTTCCCTCCTGTAAGCTGCATGCAAATGCTTATTTTGCGACGACGGACTTGACAACCTTGACCTCACGGCCTTTGTAGTTGCCGCACTCCGGGCACATTCTGTGAGGCAGGTGCAGCGCACCGCATTTGGGGCATGCGACGAGGTTGGGGGACTCCAGCTTCCACACGGAGCTGCGTCTCTTATCCCGTCTTGATTTGGATACTTTTCCCTTTGGTACTGCCATTATGACACCTCCTTGATCTTTAAAAGACAGAGGTACTCCATCCGCCGTCTTCGTTTCATTCCTGGTTCTCTTTGTTCTCCAAAAGCTTTGCCAGACCTGCGAGCCGCGGGTCAATCTCCTTTTGACAGGAGCAGGGGCCAAGGTTCAGATTGGCTCCGCACCGGGGACACAGACCTTTGCAGTCTTCCGAACACAATGTTTTGGTGTCCATTTCGAGGACAAACGCGGTGCGGGCCAGCTCTCCCACATCCACTTCGCCGTTTTCCAACAGCACGATCTCGTCGTCCTCTTCATTCTGGATCTCTTCCGCCAACAGACATCGGAACGAGATTTCCTTCTCCTGAGAGAACTCCTTCGCACAGCGGTCGCACACGGCGTCCAGGGTTGTCCGCGCCGTCAGCGTCAGCTCCAGCATTCCGGCGGTGTTGGTTACCCGTCCGGTCACAGACACTGGCCGACTTGCCGGATACCGGCCTCCAAACGCCAGATCGCTCAGATCAAGCGAAAAGGTGAACGGCAGGCTTTTTCCGGGTGTGTAGAGAATTGGTTTTACGCTGAGTCGCATAGTACACCTCGCAATAGCACGAGTAGTATTATAATCGATGGACTACTCGATGTCAAATGGTTTTTTTCAAATACTTACAATTTTGTGGCACATTTTACCGGTCCCGGTCGGAATCAAGATGCTTGCTGCTGAAATCAATTCCCAGAATGGAATTCCGGAACCCATCCCGAATTTCGGAGAAGGATGCAATCCGATACAAGTCCTTGGGCCAGCGCTCCGCCCAGGCGGCGCACAGAAGCCGGGCCAGATCGCCGCACAGCGGTTCCTCCAGCCCCTGCAGCATGGGTGACAGATAGTCCACCATCATCTGCTTTTCATTAACCCGCACGGCACCGCGGTTCCATGGGCGCTGCCGCTTCCAGCCGCGCTCCAGCTCATCCAACAGTGCATCGGCCATGGCGCGAAGCGCCGTCTCGCTGCCGTCGCTCTCCCGGACGGCCCGCATATACAGCGGGCCGAACCGCTCGGTGTACTCCCGAAACGCCATGACGAAACTATGCCGGGTAAACCGGTCCAGATACGTCCGCGCCTCCGTGACGGCTGCGCAAAGCTCGTCGGTGTTCATTCGTCTTCTCCCCTGTCTTCCCCGTCGCCCGAGGTGATTTCATCCTCGCGGTCCGGGAGTGCGGTCGGTGCCTCGGTCGGGTTCACCCCGTCGGCGGGGCGGTTCTCAGCCGCTTCGTCGGACCAGGTGTCCGGATCGTCGATATGTTCCTTTCCATACTTATAGGCGCGCCACTCCCTGCCCAGCAGCACCGCGCCGATGGCGATAAAGACGGCTGCCGCCGGCACCGTAAACATCGGAGCGCCGGCCGTTCCTTTCCAGAACATGCTGAAAACCCGGTATCCCAAGTAAATCAGATAAGCTCCGCAACCGACCCAGATATAGTTGACTTTGCCTCTCCGGTCTTTCTGTTTCTTGTCCATAATGTTCTCCTGTTCTCTCCGGAGCATCGTCCGGGAAAAGTATTGTGCCGTAAAAAAGAGTTGTAAAGCGATATTTGAACGGGTATATTGGTTACAATATGATCACAGTGGAGGATTTGTATGCGGGAATACACAATTGGAAAAAATGATGCCGGGCAGCGGCTGGATCGGTTTGTATCGAAGAACCTGCCGCTGCTGCCGTCTGCGCTGCTGCAAAAATACATCCGCCTCAAGCGCATTAAACTCAACGGCAAGGGTTCTGTCCGCGATACGCGCCTGAATGAGGGCGATGTGTTACAATTATATATCAACGATGAGTTTTTTGACAAGCCCTCTGAGGAAAACATCTTTCTCACCCTGTTTCGGCCGGTGCTGGACATTGTGTATGAGGATGAAAACCTGCTTCTGGTGAACAAGCGTCCCGGCCTGGTGGTCCACGCGGACGAAACGGAGAAGGTGAATACCCTCATCAACCACATTCAGGCGTATCTCTATCAGAAACAGGCGTGGAACCCCAAGTGGGAAAACGCCTTTGCTCCCGCGCTGTGCAACCGGATTGACCGCAACACCGGCGGCATTGTGATCGCGGCTAAAAACGCCGAGACACTGCGAATTCTCAACGATAAAATCCGCGGCCACGAGATCCGTAAGTCCTATCTCTGCATCGCCGTGGGCCGCCCCAACCCGGCAGAGGGCCGGATCGAGGGGTTTCTCCTCAAGGATGAGGCGAAAAAGCTGGTCTCCTTCCACCGCAGACCCGTGCCCGGCGGCAAGAGTGCGGTGACGCTGTACCGAGCGCTGGAAAGCCGGGGGGATCTTTCTTTGGTGGAGTGCGAGCTGCTCACCGGACGCACCCATCAGATCCGCGTCTCCATGGCGCAAATCGGTCATCCCCTGCTGGGCGACGGCAAGTACGGAAACGGGGCGGTCAACCGGAAATATCATGAGACGAAGCAATCGCTGTACTCCTACAAGCTGACCTTCGCTTTTTCCACCGACGCAGGGATGCTGAGCTACCTGAACGACCGCACGTTCGAGGTGTCGGAAATCCCCTTCCGGGACAAATATTTTTCCCCCTGAGAATCGGGTATTGTGCTTGACTTTTCAGGGTATTTCCAGTATCATCAATAATTGCTGAATTTCGACGAGAAAGGTTCCCCCTCAACAGAGAAAAGAGGCCTCAGATGATCAAATTCATAGAAATGGGGGAGGATAAATGTCCAAAGAGTTGATTCGCCTGAGCAACTGCTCCATGGCGTTTGACGACGAGATTGTTCTCAAGAATTTAAATCTTTACATCAATGATAAAGAATTCCTCACACTGCTTGGACCCAGCGGCTGTGGCAAAACCACGACACTGCGGATTATAGGCGGCTTCACGACACCTTCGTCGGGAGACGTCTTCTTTGACGGTGTGAGGATTAATGATGTTCCGCCCTACCAGCGGCAGATCAATACGGTATTTCAGAAGTACGCGCTGTTCCCACATCTGAACGTGTTTGAGAATATCGCCTTCGGCCTGCGGATGAAGAAGGTCCCGGACATCGCGGACCCGTCCGGCAAGAGGATGGTCAAAATGCGGGAGGATGAGATCACCGACCGGGTCAACGAGATGTTGGAGGTGGTCAGCCTGAAGGGCTTTGAACACCGTAAGCCGGACGCACTTTCCGGCGGCCAACAGCAGCGGGTGGCCATCGCACGGGCCCTGGTGAACCAGCCCAAGGTTCTTCTGCTGGACGAACCGCTGGGTGCGCTGGATCTGAAGCTACGCAAGGATATGCAGATCGAGCTGAAGAAGATCCAGCAGCAGGTGGGCATCACATTTGTATATGTTACCCACGATCAGGAAGAGGCCCTGACCATGTCGGACACCATTGTGGTCATGGACAAGGGCTCCATTCAGCAGATCGGCCCCCCGGAGGACATCTATAATGAGCCGAAAAACGCCTTTGTAGCGGATTTCATCGGCGAGTCCAACATCATCGACGGCATCATGGTGGAAGACAGCACCGTCCAGATGTACGGCAAGAAGTTTTCCTGTGTGGACAAGGGCTTCTCGCCCAACGAGCCTGTGGACGTGGTCATCCGCCCCGAGGATATCGACATCGTCCCCGTGGAGCAGGGCCAGCTGGCGGGCACTGTCACCAATGTGACCTTCAAGGGCATGCAGTACGATATCATCGTGGATTTCCGCGGCTTCAAGTGGCTGATTCAAACTACGGACCACTCCCCCGTCGGTGCCCGCATCGGGGTGAAAATCGATCCCGACGGATTCCATATCATGAAGAAGAGCGAGTATTCCGGCAAATTCGGTGATTACAGCTCTTACAGTGACGAGTATGACGAGCTGTCTGACGCGGACGCTCTGGATGACGAGGACTCTGCTCCGGACGAGGACGAGGCCGATGAAGAATAAGAAGCTCGCCCTCCCCTACGAAATCTGGATGGCCGTGTTTGTCATCATCCCCCTGATTCTGGTGGTGATATACGCCTTCACCTCCCGAAACGGCGGCTTTTCTCTGGAGAATTTCTCCAAAATGGCGGAGTATCTGCCGGTGTTCACCCGGTCGTTTCTGCTGGCGCTGGTGGCCACGGCCATCTGCATGCTGATCGGGTATCCCGTCGCCTATACGATGAGCCGGGAGGGCCCGGGCTTCCGCCGGATCGCCATGATGCTGGTCATGCTGCCCATGTGGATGAACTTCCTGCTGCGTACCTACTCCTGGATGTCGATTCTGGAGAATACCGGCCTGTTGAACACCGTGTTTCAGAAAATCGGCCTCTTTGCCCTCATCAACGGCCTGTTCGGCACGAATATCGAGTATTTTCACATGATTAACACCCAGGGCGCCATTGTGCTGGGCATGGTTTACAATTACCTGCCCTTCATGATTCTGCCTATTTACACCGTCATCGAGAAGATCGACTACCGGATCATTGAGGCGGCGCAGGATCTGGGCGCCAACTCCCGAAACGTGTTCCGCAAGGTCATCTTTCCCCTGTCTTTGCCCGGCGTACTGTCCGGCATCACCATGGTGTTTGTCCCCTCCGTGTCCACCTTTGCCATCTCCCGCCTGTTGGGCGGCGGCATGGTGACGCTGCTGGGCGATCTGATTGAAACCCAGTTTCTGGGCGGAGCCTACAACCCGTACCTCGGCTCGGCCATCTCGCTGGTCATGATGGTCATTGTCTTGATCTGCATGGCCGTGATGAACCGCTTCGGCGAAGGTGAGGAAGGAGCGGTGGCATTTTGAAAAAGAACGGACTCGGCAACCGCCTGTTTCTGGCGCTGGTATTTCTGTTTCTGTACGCCCCGATTTTCGTGCTGATCGTCTTTTCCTTCAATGCGACGAAAAGCCGCAGCGTCTGGGCCGGCTTTTCCCTTCAGTGGTATGGGAAGCTGTTCTCCGACGCCTCCATCATCGACGCGCTTCGGACGACCCTGTTGGTCTCCGCCGCGGCGTCCGTGATTGCCTGCATTGCCGGCACCGCAGCCGCCATCGGCATCGCCGCCCTCCGGCGCAAGCACCGCTCCGTCGTCATGTCGATCAACAACATTCCTTTGACCAACGCAGATATTGTTACCGGCGTGTCTCTGTCGCTGCTGTTTGTCTTGGCCATCAACGTGTTCAACAACACGCTGGGCAGTGCACTGGGTATTCAGTGGGCGCTGGGCTTCTGGACGCTGCTGATCGCCCACGTCACCTTTGATATTCCCTATGTGATCCTGTCTGTCCTGCCGAAGCTGCGGCAGCTGGACCCCAATATTTACGAGGCAGCCCAGGATCTGGGCGCCACGGGTTTTGTGGCGTTCCGCAAGGTTATCCTGCCGGATCTGATGCCGGGGATCATCAACGGACTTCTGATCGCGTTTACCATGTCCATCGACGACTTCGTCATCTCCTATTTTACGGCAGGCTCGCAGGTCTCCACCCTGGCGATGGAGGTCTATGCCATGGCACGCCGCAAAATCAGTCCGGAGATCAATGCCATCTCCACGCTGCTCTTTGCGTCAGTGCTGTTGCTTCTGGTATTGGTGAATGTCCGTCAGGCCCGTCAGGACCGGGCACTCAAACACAAGAAGGCGGCACTGACCGCAAATTCATAATGATCAGAAAATTCTGAGAGGAGACGAAAAATGAAGAAATTGTTTTCCCTGTTTTTGGCCGTTCTGATGCTGTGCATCCCCCTGGCGGGCTGCGGCAGTTCATCCGCGAAATATCCCAACGGCGAGATCAATGTCCTGAACTGGGGCGAGTATATCGACGAGGATGTCCTCCCGAAATTTGAAGAGGAATACGGTATCAAGGTCAACTACAAGACCTGCTCCGACAATGAAACGCTGTACTCCACTCTGTCCGGGGGCGGTTCCGACTACGACGTGATCGTCCCATCCGACTATATGATCTCCCGCCTGATCTCGGAGGATATGCTGGAGAAGCTGGATTTCAGCAGCGTCCCCAACGCCTCCGACATTGATCCGAAATTTCTCAAACCCGCCTATGATCCCAGCAACGAATACTCCGTCCCCTACATGTGGGGCACCGTCGGCATCATTTACAATACCACTATGGTTCATGACGAAATCACCAGCTGGTCAGCACTGTTCGACAAGAAGTACGCCGGGCAGGTGCTGATGATCAACAATCCCCGGGATGCCATCGGCGTGGCGCTGAAATATCTGGGTTACTCTTACAACACCACGGACAAAAGTCAGATCACGCAGGCCACCAATCTGCTGATTCAGCAGAAGGCGGACGGCATCGTCCAGGCCTACGTCATGGATGAGATCTTCGACAAGCTGGAGGGCGGCGAGGCCGCCATGGGCGTGTATTACGCCGGAGATTATCTGACCATGAAGCAGGAAAATCCTGATCTGGCGTTTGTGGTGCCCTCCGAGGGCTCCAACTACTTTGTGGATGCCATGTGCGTTCCCAAGGGCGCCAAAAACAAGGAAAATGCCGAGAAATTTATCAACTTCATGTGCACCAAGGACGTGGGGCTGGCCAACTGTGAGGCCATCGGCTATTCCACCCCGCTGATGTCCGTGTTCAATGCATTGGACCCCGCCGTCAGCGGCGACACGGTGGCCTATCCCTCAGACAGCGTGCTGAATAAATGCGAATCGTTTTTGAATCTTCCGCAGGATATTCTGGAGTTTTACGACTCCGAGTGGCTGCGTCTGAAGGTTTGAGACGGAAAGGAAGCGTTTAAATGATTCTCATTGGAACAAGATGCCAGGTCGAGCAGGTCGTGGATGAAACACTGACCGCCCAGGCCGCCGGCTCCGGCACACTGCCGGTTTTCGGCACTCCGTTTATGCTGGCCATGATGGAAAATGCCGCGCTCAGCGCACTCCAGCCGTTTTTGGAAGAAGGCCAGGGCTCTGTGGGCACCTATTTAGACGTGCGGCACAACGCGCCCTCCCCTGTCGGCATCAAAGTCACCGCTGAAGCGGAGATCTACGATGTCAACGAGCGGACGGTACTGTTCAAGGTTCGCGCCTGGGATGAAAAGGGCCCCATTGGCGAGGGAACTCACACCCGGGTCATCATCAACAATGAAAAATTCCTGAGCAAGTGCAACTCCAAGCTGGAGAAATAAGAAGTCTAAAGAACCGCAGTTTTCAATATACGAAAACTGCGGTTCTCCGTGTATAGCGAGTGAATACGAGCCAAAACTGAGAAAAACAAGGGCTATTCCAAGCCCATGTTGCTAATTTTTTCAGATTCATGACAGCAAATTTTAGCCTCACCCATTGTGTCACACGAGCCAGGCCTCTATGCTGTGTATAACGCATTGCGTGCTTTTCCTAGGCGTCCCCAAACACACGCTCTATCGTTTCTTTCCTCATGGCATAGATTTCCTTGCCACGCTCCGTCTTTCGTATCTGCTCCACAAAATCCAGTTGCTCTTGCCAGATATGCCGCGTCAGAGTTTTCTGACCTTTTTCATTGGCTCCGCACTGTGCCTTAATGGGACAGCCCCGGCAGAATTTTGTGTCGCTTCGGTAAGTACGTTCACCGTTTCTGTCGGTCGTTGTGTGTCTCAGCACCCCGCCATGCTGGCAGATATAGCAGTCGCTTTTTGCGTCGTATTCGTAGTCCCACGGTTTATACCAATTCGGATTGCCCTTATACCGGGTATACGGCAGCACCGGAATCCTTCCGTCGTCAAGAACTTTCTTCGCTATCCACGGTGTCTTGTATCTTGCGTCCATTGCCACAAACTCTACATCATATTTGCCTGTTACACGGTCATACAGCGCATCCCATGCCACTGCGTCATGGACGTTTCCTGCCGTTACCTCCACATCAAGCACAAATCCGTGGCGTTCACATGCTGTGTGCGCTTCATAGGCAAATTGCCTCTCATGCTCGCCTTTTATAAACATTCCGCAATCTTTGTCCGTTGTGGATACAGTCTTTTCCTCCCGCGGAGGATTGTCGTCATCGTTATCGTTATCGTCGTCATCATCATCATCCTCAATCGGCGATTTGCCAAGCTTCTCACGCTCTGCATTCACTTCTTTGTGAAGCTGTTGGGCATATATCTTTGCTGTTTTCGCTACCATTTCCTTCTGAAACTTCTTCTGATTCGCTGAGGCTTTGATGTGCGTTCCGTCTACGAAAATTACGCTGGGGTCTACCATCTTGTAGTTCAGAGCCTTGTTCAAGATGTGATCAAATATCTCCTCCGCCAGTTCTGGGGGGAAGCGCTTGCAGAAAGCATAGCTTATTGTTGCAAAATGCGGTATTTTATCCAGCAGACCGTAGCCCAAAAACCAGCGATACGATAGGGTGTCGTTTACTCTTTGGTATGTCTGACTGAGCGATGGAATTCCAAACAGATGCTGGATAAGAACCATCTTCACCAGTACAACCGGGTCTGTTCCATCCCGCCCGTTGTCATGGCAATAATACGGGCTTAGCCTCGCATATAGCCAGTCATAGTCCATTACGCGTTCTATCTTTCGCAGCAGATGATCCTTTGGTACCAGCGCGTCGATGTCCACCATGACTACTTCACGTCGGTTATCTTTATTCCACGCTTCCACTTTTCGCACCGCCTTCCGTCTCCTTATTGTAACAAAAAAGCCGCATTTTAGCGACCTTTTTTGACAGGCTGAAAAGAACCCCGGCGCAGCCGCGCCGGGGTTCTTTTTTGTCAAAACAGGGTCATCTGGCTGGTGTTCGCCATCCCGGCAAACGCGCCCAGCTTTCGCAGCTGCTCGATATGAGTCTTGGACAGTTTGCTGCAGCACATGGAAAACTCCTCGATGGAGATGAACTGTTTCCCCTTGCGTTTTTCCACCGTGTCGATGGCCGCGGCCTCCCCCAGTCCGTGGACGGAGGTAAACGGCGGCAGCAGCCCGCCCTCCACCACCCGGAATTTGGTGGCGTCGGATTCGTAGATACTGATCGGTTCGAAGTGGAAACCCCGGCGGTAAAATTCGTAGCAGACCTCCAGCGTGGTCATCAGATCCTGCTCCACCGCCGAAGCATCCTTGTTATTTTCAATCTCGTGAATTTTCCGTTTGACATCATTCATCCCCGCGCAGCAGATCTCGGCGTCAAACGCCTTTGCCCGGATACTGAAATAGGTGGCATAGAATGCCAGCGGGCGGTGGACCTTAAACCAGGCAATCCGAAACGCCATGGTCACATAGGCCACCGCGTGAGCCTTGGGAAACAGATATCCGATCTTGCCCAGGGACTCTATGTACCAGTCCGGCACGTCGTGCTCGTGCATGGTCTCCACCCAGCCGTCCTGAAAGCCGCCCTTCTTGACCTTGCCTTTTCGGACCGCCTCCATGATCTTGAATGCCGTTTTGGCATTCACGCCCACGGAGATCAGGTACAGCATGATGTCGTCACGGCAGCCCACCGTCTCCAGAACGCTGGCGGTGCCGTTCAGAATCAGATCCCGGGCGTTGCCCAGCCACACATCGGTGCCGTGGGAAAAGCCGGACAGACGTACAAGGGTGTTGAAATCCTCGGGTTTCGTGTCCATCAGCATCTGACGGGTAAAGCGGGTATTAAACTCCGGAATGGCCACGGCACCGGTGGGGCCGATCACATCGTCGTTTTCAAAGCCCAGCACCTTGGAGGAGGTGAAGATGCTCATGGTGTCCTTGTCGTCCAGCGGAATATCCTCCCGGGCGTTGACGCCGGTCAGATCCTCCATCATGCGGATCATGGTGGGATCATCGTGTCCCAGCATGTCCAGCTTCAGCAGGTTCGCCTCCATGCAGTGGTATTCAAAATGGGTGGTAATGGTGTCGCTTTCCGAGTCGTCGGCCGGATGCTGCACCGGGCAGAAATCCTCCATATCCTTGTCGTCGGGTACGACCACCAGTCCGCCGGGGTGCTGGCCGGTGGTGCGGCGTGTCCCCACGCAGCCCAGCGTCAGGCGGTTCTCCTCCGCCCGTCCGGCCATCATGCCGTTCTCCTCCAGATATTTGCGCACGAAGCCGTAGGCGGTCTTTTCCGCCAATGTTCCGATGGTTCCGGCCCGGAACACCTGGGTTTTTCCGAACATCTCGATGGCGTGGCGGTGGGCCTTGGCCTGATATTCGCCGGAGAAATTCAGGTCGATATCGGGTACCTTGTCGCCGCCGAAACCCAGAAAGGTTTCGAACGGAATGTCGAACCCCTCCTTCTTATAGGGGGTGTCGCACTCCGGGCAGGTTTTGTCGGGCATATCCGCACCGCATCCGTAGGAACCGTTGGTGATAAACTCCGTGTGTTTGCACACCGGGCAGCGGTAGTGGGGCGGCAGCGAGTTCACCTCGGTGATGCCGGACATATAGGCCACCAGCGAGGAACCGACGGAACCACGGGAGCCCACCAGATATCCGTTTTCCAGCGAGCGCTGCACCAGCTTCTGGGCGCTCATGTAAATCACGTCGTAGCCCCGTCCCAAAATGCTGTCCAGCTCCACATTGATCCGGTCCACCACAATCTCAGGCGGGTTTTCCCCGTATAGCTCGTGTGCCCGGTTCCAGACCAAATTGTACAGATCCTCCCGGGAGTTCTCCAGCCGGGGCGGAAACAGATCCTTGGGCAGCAGCTCGATGGTCTCGCACCGGTCAGCGATGGCACGGGTGTTGGTGACCACCACCTCCTCGGCCTTTTCCTTCCCCAGATAGGAAAACTCCTCCAGCATCTCATCCGTTGTCTTGAAGTAGATGGGCAGCGGCTCGTTGGCGTCGGGAAACTTCTTGGATGCCAGCAGAATATGCCGGTAAACCTCGTCCTCCGGCTCCCGGAAATGGACGTCGCCGGTGGCGCAGACAGGCTTGCCCATCTCCTCCCCCAGCTTGACGATGGTGCGGTTGAAATCCCGCAGCTCCTCCTCCGACTGCACGTCGCCGTTGCGGAGCATGAACTGGTTGTTGCACAGGGGCTGAATCTCCAGATAGTCATAGTAGGACGCGATGCGCTGCAGTTCGTCCCAGTCCTTGTGATCCGCCACCGCGCGGAACAGCTCCCCCGCCTCGCAGGCGGAACCGATGATCAGCCCCTCCCTGTGCTGGTTCAAAAGGCTCTTGGGAATGATCGGTACCCGCTTGAAATGCTCCAGATTGGAGGCGCTGATCAGCTGATAGAGATTTTTCAGTCCCACCTTGTTCCGGGCCAGCAGGATAATGTGTTTGGGGAACCGGTTGGACTTGCTGCCCTGGGGCCGCAGCTTTTCCATCTCGGGATTCACACCCTGGAGGGTGGTGATCCCCCGCTCCCGAAGCATCTTCCAGAAGGGGATCAGCATGTATCCCACCGTGGCCGCGTCGTCTGAGGCCCGATGGTGGTTGAAGGCGGGCAAATCCAGAGCGTCCGCCACAAGATCCAGCTTATATTTGCCCAGCTGCGGCAGCAGGTTCTGGGCCAGAATCAAAGAATCCACATAGGTCGGGTGGAACTCCAGCCCCACCTTCCGGCAGCCCGCCCGGATAAATCCGATGTCGAACTCCGCGTTGTGCGCTGACAGCGGCCGCCCGTCCACGAATTTCAAAAATGCCGTCAGAGCCTCCTTCAGCTGCGGCGCGTCCTTGAGCATTTCGTCGGTGATGCCTGTCAGGCCGATGATCTCCGGCGTCAGGCGGCGGTTTGGATTGACGAAGGTCTGAAACCGATCCTTGACCTCTCCGTGGCTGAGCACCACGGCGCCGATCTCCGTAATTGCCTCCCGGCTGACCTTCAGCCCAGTGGTCTCGATGTCAAAGCAGACGATCTCGTCGTCCAGCGAGCAGTCCTGCGTACCGTGGACGGACACCCGGTCGTCCAGATTGTTGATGAAGTAGCCCTCCATCCCGTAGAGAATCTTGATCTTTCCGCCGCAGGCATGATCCGCGTCCGGAAAGGACTGGGCCACCCCATGGTCGGTGATCGCAATGGCAGGATGTCCCCAGCGGATAGCCTCCTTGACCACCTCTTTGGTGTCGGTCAGAGCGTCCATGTTGGACATCTTGGTATGCAGATGCAGCTCCACCCGTTTCACCGGAGCGGTATCCTCCCGCTCCGGGTGCTCAATCACATTGATGTGGTAGGGGTTCAGCTGAATGTCCTTGCCGTCCCAGGTGGGCTCCATCTTCCCCTGCACACAAAGCCACATCCCGGGCTGAATGGCGGCGCCCAGCGTCTCCGCCTCCTTGGCGGTCAGGTTCTTCTGCACCGATACGGAGTTGGAGTAATCCGTCATGTCAAAAGCCATGCGCCACATCCCCGGACGCCGGGTTTCGTGGCAGTCGGCAAAAAAGACCTTACCGGCCACGGTGACGGTGCCCATCTTCACATTCAAATCCTTCATCGGGCCGGGCCGCCCGGTGATCTTCTTACCGAGCAGAATGTCGGACACCTTGTTCTGCTGTTTCTGCCCGCTGTTCCCTTGGACGGGAGATTCCGTCATGGGCGCTGGAGCCTGACTGGCCGCCTCGATTTTCACGGCGGAAAACCCGTAGACGGCGCCGATCATCCTCTGCAGGTCCTCCACGTCCCCCGGCGGCAAAGGTGCCCTCGTCAGAAGCCGCAGCTCAATGGACTGCAGCTTCTGGTCCAGCGTCGCGCCGGTCAGTGATGCGCCGCATAGCCGGATTTTCAGCTCCGGAGGCGGCAGCAGGTCCGCAAACATATCAAAAAATGGTATCTTCTGTGCCATGTCTCTCCCTCTGTATCGCTGTGGTTATAGTTGAGCGATTTCCTTCATTAAAGCGTCCACAAGCTCTTCTTGCGGCACCTTGTAAAGGATTTCCCCTTTGCGGAAAATCAGGCCCTCGCCGTTGCCCCCGGCTATGCCGATGTCGGCAGCAGATGCCTCGCCGGGGCCGTTGACAGCACATCCCATCACGGCCACCGTGATGTCCTTGTCGCAGTTCGCCAGACGGCGCTCCACTTCCTCCGCAATGGGAATCAGGTCAATCCGGGTGCGGCCGCAGGTGGGGCAAGCGATGAGATTCACGCCGGACTTTCGCAGCCCGGCGGCTCTCAGAATCTTCTTTGCCGCATAAATCTCCTCCACCGGATCGGCTGTCAGCGTCACCCTGATAGTGTCGCCAATCCCCAAACACAGGAGTCCACCGATGCCCATAGCGGATTTGATAATGCCCATGGCGGGTGTTCCGGCCTCTGTGACTCCCAGATGCAGCGGATAGTCCGTTCGTTCACTGAGCAGCCGGTAGGCCGCCATGGTCAGAGGAACGTCGGAGCATTTGACGCTGATGCAGATATCGTCAAAATCAAACCGGTTCAGCAGCCGGACGTGGCCCATGGCGCTCTCCACCAGAGCCTCCGCCGTGACACCGCCGTATTTTGCCCGCAACTCTTTTTCCAGAGATCCTCCGTTGACGCCGATGCGGATGGGGATGCTCCGTTTCCGGCAGGCATCGGCTACAGCCCGGACGTTCTCCTCCGCGCCGATATTGCCCGGATTGATGCGGATGGCGTCAATTCCCCGTTCCGCGCACTCCAGTGCGTATTTGAAGTTGAAGTGAATGTCGGCGATCAGCGGAATGGAAATCTGCTCTTTGATTCTGTCCACCGCCTCCGCCGCGGCCTGATCTGGAATCGCAACCCGGATGATCTCGCACCCGGCTTCCTCCAGTGCGCGGATCTGGGCCACGGTGGCCGCCACGTCGTCGGTTTTCGTATTGCACATGGATTGGATGGAAACCGTAGCGCCGCCGCCCACGGCCACGGAGCCCACGAAAAGCTGTTTTGTCATTGCCTGCCTCCTAGCGGATCAGTTTCCAAATATCGTGGAACGTCACAACCAGCATGAAGCCCATCAGCAGCACAAATCCGGCCATGTTGACGGCTGCCTCATATTTGCTGGGAACCTTCCTGCGAAACAGGGCCATGGTGAGGGTGTCGATCAGCAGGAAGAAGATCTTGCCCCCGTCCAGCGCCGGAATGGGCAGCAGGTTCATGACGCACAGGTTCACTGCGATCAAAGCCCCCAGATAGAGGATGTTCTCCAGAGCGTCCTTCAGGGACGCGGAGGAGTTTCCTACCTCCGTGATGGTCGACACAATCCCCACCGGCCCGCTGACATCATTCAAAGACGCCTGGCCGGACACCAGCATCTCCAGACTCAGCCAGACGATGCGGGCAAAATCCACCGTGTTCAGTCCCGCGTACTGGAGTTTTACCAGCGGTGTGGCTTTTACCACGTCCCCGAAATAGAGACCGTAGCCCTCGTATGTGGTCTTTCCGTCGGCCGCAGTGCAGGTCTTCAGCGTCAGCGGATAGTCGCTCAGCGACACCTTTGCTCCGTCCCGGATCACCACCAGGTCGAAGTTCTTGCCATTACCCAGACTGAACAGCAGATTCAGGTCGCTGTACAGCAGTACCCGTTTTCCGTCGATGGAATAGAGTTGGTCCCCCGCTTGCAGATTGCTATCGCTCTGTGCCTCAAATTCCGGTGCGAAGCCCTGAATTTTTGTGGTGTAAAATCCGCTGACCCCGGAATAGAGAAACAGAACGATCAAAAAACCGATCACCAGATTCATCAGCGCACCCGCAGCAAAAATCCACAGCTGCTTCCAAAATCCCTGCTTCGTCAGCGCCCGGCTGTCGTCGGAATCCTCGTCCTCGCCCTCCATGGCGCAGAAGCCGCCGATGGGCAGCGCCCGCAGGGAGTACATGGTCTCCCCCTTCTGCTTCTGATAGATGCAGGGACCCATGCCGATGGAGAACTCATTCACCCGCACCCCGCAGGACTTGGCGGCCAGAAAGTGACCCAGCTCGTGGACCGCGATCAGAACGCCGAAAATCAGAATAGCCGCCAGAATATAAACAATGGTCATGAAATCAAAACTCCTTCATGCTTCTCCATCACACACGCCCGGGCCTGTCGGTCGGCCTCCAGAATATCCTCCAGCGCCGGGGACCGGCAAACCGCCACCCGCTCCCGGGCCTGGGCCACCAGCCACGGAATGTCGTTGAACCCGATCTTCTCCCGCAGAAACAGGCTTACGGCCGCCTCGTTGGCACCGTTGAGCACCGCGCAGGCGGTACCTCCCTCGCGCGCCGCTTCCACGGCCAGTCGCAGGCAGGGAAACGCGTCCGTATCCGGAGCGGCAAAGGTCAGCGGCGGACATTGGATCAAATCCAGAGGCTCCGCCGGGCTCTCCGCCCGGTTTGGCCAGGTGAAGGCGTAGCGGATTGGCAGGCGCATGTCCGGCGTCCCCAACTGCGCCAGCACCGCACCGTCCCGAAACTCCACCAAGGAGTGAACAATGCTCTGCCGGTGGATGACCGCGCACACCTGTTCCGGCGGCAGCCGGTACAGCCGCATGGCCTCGATGATCTCGAGCCCCTTGTTCATCAGCGTGGCACAGTCCACGGTGATCTTGGGGCCCATCTTCCAGTTGGGATGCTGCAGCGCGTCCGCCTTCGTCACGTCGGAGAGTTCCGCAAAGGATTTGCCGTAAAACGGTCCGCCGGAGCAAGTGAGCAGCAGCCGTTTCACCTCGCGGCGGTCGGCGCAGCCCTGCAGGCACTGAAAAATCGCGGAGTGTTCGGAATCCACGGGCACGATGTCCGCATGATGCCGCTCCGCTTCCGCCATCACCAGTTCTCCGGCGCACACCAGAGTCTCCTTATTGGCAAGGGCAATCCGTTTCCCCGCCCGGATAGCGGAGAGCGTCGGCCGCAGGCCCACCATCCCCACCACGGCGGTGACCACGGTGTCCGCCTCCGGAAGCGTAGCCGCCTCCGTCAGTCCTTCCAGTCCGGAGGCCACCCGAATGTCCGTGTCCGCAAGTCGGAGTCTCAGCTCTCGGGCTGCGGCCTCATCATAGAGGACAGCCAGCCGCGGGCGGAACCGTCTCGCCTGCTCTTCCAGCCGCTCCGCGCTGCGGTTCGCGGTCAGCGCCGCCACCCGCAGCCCCAGCTGCTCCGCCACGTCCAGCGTCTGCCGTCCGATGGAACCGGTAGCGCCCAATAATGAAATCGTCTTTGTCATCGTATTCCCGATTCTCTCACAGAATTCTGAAAATGAGCCAAACAAACGGGGTGACAAACGCCACGCTGTCAAACCGGTCCAGAATGCCGCCGTGTCCGGGCAGCAGCTTACCATAATCCTTGATGCCGAATTCCCGCTTGATCACAGAAAAGCTCAAATCCCCCACTTGACTGATTACACTGCCCAGGACGCCGAACAGCAGCGCCTGCCAGTAGGTCAGAAATACCAGTCCGGCAAGCCCGTAAGCAATCCACTTGACCAGCAGCAGGCCGCACACAGCGCCCAGCAGCCCGCCGATGCTTCCCTCCACCGTTTTTTTGGGGCTGACATGGGGTGCCAGTTTGTGTTTTCCGCACAGCATCCCCGCAAACAGCGCAAAAGTATCGCTGCCAAAGGAAATGGCAAGGGGTACAAAGACCAGAATCACGCCGTAGTCTGTCATCCGCAGCCGCAGCAGACAGCTGAGCATCAGCGGAAAGACAACCCCGGCAAACAGTGCTGCGGTCATATCCGAAAAGAGCACCGCATCTTTCCTGCCATAATGCAAAATAGAGTAAAGAAACAGGGACGCGAGGAACGTGAACCAAGCGAGCCACGGCTCCCCCCACCCCGCGTAAATCCACAGATTCAGACTCACCGCCAAGACAGAGGGCAGCAGCAGTAAAAACCAGTCTTTTCGCTCTCCGGTCACCGCGTGCATCAGTTCATAGGCGCCCACGGCACACATCGCGGCCACCAGCACGGCAGACGCCCAGGTCGGGGCCCAGATCAGCACCAGCGCCAGAAAAGGAATGCCCACAACGGCAACCAACACTCTTTTTTTCATCTTTTTCGTCCTTCTCGCTGTAAAGGATTATTTCTTTACCCCGCCGAAACGGCGGTCTCTTTGCTGGAACGCGGCAATGGCACGGTTCAATTCCCGTTCGTCAAAATCCGGCCACAGCGTATCGGTAAAGTAGAATTCCGAGTAGGCACACTGCCAAAGCAGGAAGTTGCTCAGGCGAAACTCCCCGGAGGGACGGATGATCAGATCGGGGTCCGGGATATTCCGGCTATCCAGATAGCCGGAGAACAGAGCGTCGTCCAGTTCCTCTGGCTTTCTTTCTCCGGCTGCGCATTCGGCGGCAAACTGCCGCACAGCCCGTAAAATCTCGTCCCGTCCGCCGTAATTCAGGCAAACGTTGGCCTGAAACGCGTCGGCGCGGAGGTGCTCTGTGATCTCGTCCGTCTCCCGGGCAAGCGCCTGCAGCTTCGGGTCTATGGGGGACATGTCACCAAAGAAGTGGAGCCGGATGTTGTCCCGCTCCATGGTGTCCACTGCCTCCGTCAGATATTTCTTCAACAGCGCCATGATCGCGCCCACCTCGTCGGCGGAGCGCTTCCAGTTCTCCGTGGAGAAGGCGTAGACCGTCAGATACCGCACGCCGATGTTCTTGCAGTAAGTGGCGATCCGGCGGAACGTCTCTGCGCCCGCCTTATGGCCGGCGCTGCGAGGCAGGCCGCGCTTGGTGGCCCAGCGCCCGTTGCCGTCCATGATCATAGCGATATGGCGAGGCAAGCGCTCCATGTCCACCTGCCCCGCCGTCTCCACCTTTAAGATGTCAGCCATCAGACTGCCATCAGTTCCTTTTCTTTTTTTGTCAGGAGTTCGTCGAGTTTTTTGCAGCTGTCATCGGTCAGCTTCTGCAGATCCTTTTCGGCCTGCTTCAACTCGTCTTCGGTAATCTCGGACGCCTTCTCCTTCTTTTTGAAGACTTCCATGGCGTCGCGGCGAATGTTGCGGACCGCCACCTTACCGCTTTCGGCATACTTGTGAATCTGCTTGGCCAGATCCTTGCGGCGTTCCTCTGTCAGCTGGGGAAAGGCCAGGCGCAGAACCTTGCCGTCGTCCTGGGGGTTGATGCCCAGATCCGAGGACTCGATGGCCTTCTTGATGGCCTTTACAGCAGAGGCATCCCAGGCCTGGATGGTCAATGTACGGGGATCGGGCGAGGCAATGGCCGCGATCTGCTGAATGGGGGTGGGCGTTCCGTAGTAATCCACCATGATCCGGTCCAAGACCGCCGCATTGGCACGGCCGGCGCGGACGGACGCAAAGTCCGCCTCAATGGACTCGATGCTCTTCTTCATTTTGTCCTCGTAAACCTTGTATACTTCTTTTAACATAAGTTCAAGCCTCCTTCACAATTGTTCCGACGTTTTCGCCGCACAGGGCACGGATAATATTCTGAGGATCCTTCAGTGCAAACAGCAGTACCGGAATATGGTTGTCCATAGACAGCGAAGTGGCCGTGGAATCCATGACCAGCAGATGCTGTGACAATACCTCGTCATAGCTGATTGTGTCATATTTGACGGCGGAGGGGTCCTTGGCCGGGTCGGCACTGTAAACGCCGTCCACGTTCTTTGCAAGCAGGATCACATCTGCACCGATTTCTGCGGCACGGAGAACGGCAGCCGTATCGGTAGAGAAGAACGGATTTCCGGTGCCGCAGCCGAAGATGACAACCCTGCCCTTTTCCAGATGGCGGATGGCCTTCAAGCGGATATAGGGCTCGGCGATGGTTCGCATCTCAATGGCGGTCTGGACACGGACGGGAATCCCCTTCTGCTCCATTGCGTCCGCCACGGCCAGGCAGTTCAGCACGGTGGCCAGCATGCCCATGTGATCTGCCCGGGTACGCTCCATCCTTCCGCCGCCGTCCTTGACGCCGCGCCAGAAATTGCCGCCGCCAACCACGACGCCCACCTGAACGCCCAGATCCAGGCACTGCTTGATGACGTCGCAGACCTTCCCGATCACTTCAAAATCCAAACCGGAGTGCTTGTCTCCGGCAAGCGCCTCGCCGCTGATTTTCAGCAGCACACGCTGATAAACTGGTTTTCCCATTGGCATAAACCTCCACTCTTTCTGTGGTTTTCCGTATTGTATTCTACCGTATTTTCCCCTGTTTGCATAGGGGGTAAACGAAAGTTTTCCGGGAAAAACGGAAGAGGCGTGCGGCACGCTTCTTCCGTCTCCGATTTCGTATTTACTCCCCGTGCCCGGCCAGAATCCCGGTCAGGGCGCCGGCCAACTGATCTTTTCCGGTTCCCTTTTCCGCAGAAAAAGGAATCAGAAGCTCCCCCTTGTCCATCTCCAGGGTTTCACGGATTAAGGACAGCGCCGGCTCGATTTCACTTTTTTTCAGCTTATCCAGCTTATTGGCCACCACAATTTCCGGGCAGCCGGTCTCCCGGAACCAGTTGTGCATGATGACATCGTCGGCAGTGGGCTTGTGTCGGGCATCCACAATCAGAACGCCCAGAGAGAGCAGCTCTCCCCCGGCCTCAAAATAGCTCTCCATCAAACGGCCCCAGCGCTCCTTTTCCGTTCGGCTTACCTTTGCGTAGCCGTAGCCGGGCAGGTCTACCAGGTAAGCCCGTCCGTCGATCTTGAAATAGTTGATCTGAGTCGTCTTGCCAGGAGCGGCGCCCACATAGGCGAGATTCTTCCGGTTCAGCAGCCGGTTAATCACGGAGGATTTTCCTACGTTGGACCGGCCCGCGAAGGCGAACTGAGGCAGACCATCCCGCATAAAGTCCGTCGGCGCGGCCGCAGAGCGGCAGAATTCCGCTTTTCCGAAGTTCAGAGTCATGGATTCTCCTTCTTATTGCCGCAGTGCGGCATCGTTGGAAATTTCCCGAAGCTCCGGTGCAAACGCTGCCACCGGTTCGTCCATCCTGACGACCTTTTCGGGATAGCACAGGGCCTGGGCGAACACCTCATCCACGGTGGACACCGGGAAAAACTGCAGCGCTGCCCGGACGGTCTGGTCGATCTCGTCCAGATCCCGTTCATTGTCCTTTGGAATGATCACCGTGCGGATTCCGTTGCGCTTGGCGGCCATGGTTTTTTCCTTCAGACCTCCGATCGGCAGCACCCGGCCCCGGATGGTGATCTCGCCCGTCATGGCCAAATGTGCGTGGATTTTCCGCCCAGTGAGCGCGGACAGCATGGCGGTGGCAATGGCGATACCGGCAGAGGGGCCGTCCTTGGGCACCGCCCCCTCCGGGAAATGGACGTGAATATCCTTGTTCTTGTGGAACTCGCCGTCCAGTCCCAGCTGCGCTGTGCGGCTCCGCAGGCAGCTCAGAGCCGCCTGTACGGATTCCTTCATCACGTCGCCCAGATTACCGGTCAGGACCAGCTTGCCGGAGCCGTCCATGACGTTGACCTCAACCTCCAAAATTTCACCGCCGACCTCCGTCCAGGCCAGCCCATTGACCACGCCGACCTCCTCTTTCTCCGTGTGAAGCGCCGGCGGATAGGGATTGGTTCCCAGAAAATCATGCAGATCAGTCTCTGTAATGGTAAACTTCTTTACATCGCCTTTGAGCAGAAGCATATCGGCCTTACGGCAGATTTTTGCAATCTGACGCTCCAGCACCCGGACGCCGGACTCCCGGGTATAGTCCCGAATGACCGTCCGGAGTGCCTCGTCGCTGATCCGGAGGACCCCGCGCTTCAGGCCATGTTCCTTCAGCTGCTTGGGCAGCAGATGCTGCTTTGCAATCTGCAGCTTCTCCTCATCGGTATAACTGGAGAGCGGAATGACCTCCATCCGATCCAGAAGGGGTCGGGGAATGGTGTCGGTGGTGTTGGCTGTGGTGATGAACAGAATTTTGCTCAGATCCACCGGAATCTCCAGAAAGTGATCCCGGAAGGCGTTGTTCTGCTCCGCATCCAACACCTCCAGCAGTGCTGCGGAAGGGTCTCCCCGATAGTCGCTGCCCATCTTGTCGATTTCGTCCAGCAGCAGCAGGGGATTCATGGACCTGCTGCGGCTGATTGCCTCAATAATGCGGCCGGGCATAGCGCCTATGTAAGTCTTGCGGTGGCCGCGAATGTCGGCCTCATCCCGCACGCCGCCCAGAGAGAGCCGGGCCAGCTTGCGGTTCAGGGCCTTGGCCACGGAGATGGCGACGGAGGTCTTTCCCACGCCGGGAGGGCCCACCAGGCAGATAATCTGGCCCTTACCAGTGGGGTTCATCTGGCGCACCGCAATGGTTTCCAGAATCCGCTCCTTGACCTTTTCCAGTCCGAAGTGATCCCGGTTCAGAATCTTCCGCGCCAACTCCACATTCAGGCGTTCCTTGGTGGTGACTTTCCATGGCATCTCCAGGCAGACATCCAGATAATTGCGGGATACGGCGGCCTCGGCACTGCCGAAAGGCTGCTTGGCTATCTTGCTGACCTCCTTGAGCAGGTGCTTCTCCGTCTCCTCCGGCAGTTTCAGAGCGCTGATACGCCGGCGGTACTCTTCCAGCTCATCATCGCCGTCGTCGCTCTCCCCCAGCTCATTCTGCATCACCCGGATCTGCGTCCGGAGAATCTGCTCCCGCTGGGAGCGGGCCAGCTGCTCGCGGATCTTGCTCTCCATCTCATGCTCGAAGCCCAGCACATCATTCTCCCGCACCAGGATGCTGTTCATCCTTCTCAGACGCAGAAACGGAGAGATCTCCTCCAGAATCTCCTGCTTTTCCGTGTGGCGCAGGGCAATGTTCTGGGCGATGTAGTCGGCCAGGTAGCCGGGATTTCGGGTATCCATCACCGTGGATAGGATTTCGTCCGCCACGCCGCCGGACTGCTCGGCATATTCGCCGAACAGGGTGTAGGTCTGGCGCAGCAGAGCTTCCGTGCGAGGGCTCTGACGGAACGCCTCGGACTCGTCCTCCTCGGGAATCAGTTCCACATTGGCCTGGAGATAGGGCTCCAACTGCCACAGGCGCTTCATCCGGGCCCGATGGCGTCCCTCCACCATGACGCGGACGGAGGTCGGAGACATCCGTAAAATCTGGCTGATATAGGACACCGTGCCGGTGGAAAACAGATCCTTCTCCGCCGGTGCCACCATGGCAATCTCCCGCTGTGTCACCAGAAAAATCATCTGGTCGGATTCCATGGCGTGTTCCAGCGCGGCAATGGAGGCAGGACGCTCCACGTCGAAGGTCATATTCATATGTGGGAACACCGTCAGGCCCCGGAGGGCCAGCGCGGGAATGTTCCAGGTGGTAAGCTCCATGTTGTAAGTCCTTTCTTGGAAGGCGTGGCACCGGATCGCGGCACCTGTGAGATAAGCAAAAGAAAGGGCGCGGTCTGCGTCCTTTCTTCTGTCGTGGTTAAGACGCTGAGGCGGGAGAGGATGCGTCGTGGGATGTTTTTTCTTCTCCCTTGCCGGAATTCAGCTTCACCGCATAGTTGATCTTGTTGGGATTGCTGGTCAGAATGGGCTGGGCGGTCCCTTCCACGCAGTCCTTGGTCACGACCGCCTTTTCGATGGTGGGATCAGAGGGGATTTCGTACATGACCTGCGTCAGCAGCCCCTCCATCACAGCCCGGAGGCCGCGGGCGCCGATGTTACGCTCAATGGCCTTGTCGGCAATGGCGTCCAGCGCGCTCTGTTCAAACTCCAGCTCCACATCATCATATTCCATCAGCTTCTGATATTGCTTCACCAACGCATTTTTCGGCTGCGTGAGAATGTGAACCAGATCCTCCCGGCTCAGCGCATTCAAAGACGCAATCACCGGCAGGCGGCCCACCAGTTCCGGGATGATGCCGAATTTCAGCAGATCGTGGGGCTGAACCTGATGGAGAATTTTGCTGATGTCCTTATCCTTTTTGCCCTGCACCACCGCGTCGAAGCCGATGCTCTTCTGATCGACGCGTTTTTCGATGATCTTCTCCAGACCGTCGAAAGCTCCGCCGCAGATGAACAGGATGCTCTTGGTGTTGACCTGAATGAACTCCTGATGGGGGTGCTTCCGTCCGCCCTGGGGCGGTACGTTGGCAACCGTGCCCTCGACAATTTTCAGCAGGGCCTGCTGCACCCCCTCGCCGGAAACATCCCGGGTAATGGAGGTGTTCTCGCTCTTGCGGGCAATCTTGTCGATCTCATCCACGTAAATGATGCCGTGCTCAGCCCGCTCCACGTCAAAGTCGGCGGCCTGCAGCAGACGCAGAAGAATATTCTCCACGTCGTCGCCCACATAGCCGGCCTCGGTCAGCGTGGTGGCGTCGGCAATGGCGAAAGGCACCTTCAGAATACGGGCCAGCGTCTGGGCGAACAGAGTCTTGCCGCTGCCGGTGGGGCCCAGCATGAGGATGTTGCTCTTTTGCAGCTCCACGTCCTCGTCGCCGCCGAAGAAGATGCGTTTGTAGTGATTGTACACCGCCACAGACAGGGTGATCTTGGCCTCGTCCTGGCCGATGATATACTGGTCCAGAACATCCTTGATCTCCCGGGGCGTGGGGAGTTTGTCGGGGATCTCCTCCAGCTCGTTGCGGTTGGAGTCCTCAAATCCGTCATTCAAAATGCTCATACACAGCTGCACACATTCGTCACAGATGCGCACCCCGGGTCCCTGAATCATCCGGTGGACCTGTTGTTCGTGCTTTCCGCAGAAAGAACAACGAAGGGACTTTTTGCCGTCGTCACTCATGATATTACCTCGGTTTCAGATAGTTGCCGTCATCTTTTAGTGATCACCTTGTCGATCAGGCCGAACTCTTTTGCCTCCTGACTGCTCAGGAAATGGTCGCGCTCGCAGGCAGCCTTGATCTCATCAATGTCCCGCTCGCAGTTCTGCGCCAGAATTTCGTTGAGACGCTGCTTGATCTTCAGAATGTTCTCGGCGTGGATTTCGATGTCCGTTGCCTGCCCCTGGAAGCCGCCGGAGGGCTGGTGGATCATAATTTCGGAATTGGGCAGTGCGATGCGCTTGCCCTTGGCACCGGAGGAAAGCAGGAACGCGCCCATGCTGGCGGCCATACCGATGCAGATGGTGGAGACATCGCACTTGATATACTGCATGGTGTCATAGATTGCCAGCCCGTCGGTCACAGAGCCGCCGGGACTGTTGATGTAGAACTGGATGTCCTTATCGGGGTCCTGCGCCTCCAGATACAGCATCTGTGCCACAACCAGACTTGCGGTGGTGGCATTTACTTCCTCTCCGAGGAAAACGATCCGATCGTTCAGCAGGCGGGAGAAAATGTCATAGGAACGCTCGCCGCGGCTGGTCTGTTCAACTACATAAGGAACTAAACTCATTGATATAACCTCCTGTTTCGATGCTCCCAAACTGTAAAAATGTTCCCTCCCGGACTCGGCGTCACACTGTGCCGATATACTAAGGCAAAAGCGCCCCGTCCCTTGCGGAACGACCGGCGCAGTTTGCCACTGTATCATCATTCACGCGGTTCATGATATACCGGATACTCGGAGAAATTTGTCAAAATGCGCCGCGATCGGGGGAAAGCATCATTTTGTCCCTAGTATGTCCGGAATGATTACTCCTCATCAGCCTTCTCGGCTGCGGGTGTCTCTTCGTCGGCCTCAACCTTCTTGGCCGCCTTTTTTGCGGCAGGCTTCTTGGCGGGTTTCTTTGCGGGTTTCTCCTCGCCCTCATCTTCTTTGGGTTCGGGCTTGGTGGCGGTGGCGCTGCTCACCACAATCTGGATGGCTTTCTGGGTCTTAACCTGATCCTCAAGCTGATCCTTGGTGATGTATTTCTTGACGGTCTCCACGTCCATTCCGTATTGCTCGGACATGGTCTTGTACTCGTTCTCAACGTCCTCGTCGGAAACCTCGACCTTCTCGGCCTCGATGATGGCGGCCACAGCCAGATCGGTGCGGACCTGACGCAGAGCGGGTTCCTTGGCATCCTCCAACAGCTTGCCCTCGTCCATGCCAGTCATCTTCAGATACTGATCATAGGGGATTCCCTGGGAGGTGATGCGGGACTTGAAGCTCTCCAGATACTGGCGGGTCTGACTCTCCACCATGGCGTCGGGAACAACACAGGTGAGGTTCTCCGCGACCTGTGCCATCAGAGCGTCCTCAAACGCACGGCCGGCGGCCGCCTCGCGCTCCTCGGTGATCTTCTTCTCAATGTCCGCCTTCAAATCCTGCAGGGTGTCGAACTCGGACACGTCCTTGGCGAACTCGTCGTCCAGCGCGGGAACCTGCTTCTCCTTCACCTCGTTGACCTTCACGTGGAATACCACGGCCTTGCCGGCCAGATCCGCGTGATAGTCCTCGGGGAAGGTGATGTCAATGTCCTTCTCCTCGCCGGCCTTCATGCCGGCCAGCTGCTCTTCAAAGCCGGGGACAAAGCTGTGGGAACCCAGCTCCAGACTGTGGTTTTCGCCCTTGCCGCCCTCAAAGGGTTTCCCCTCCAGGAAGCCCTCAAAGTCAATGATGGCGGCGTCGCCCTTCTTAGCCTCCCGCTCCACGGACACCAGACGGGTGTTGCGGTCGGTCAGCTCCTTGAGACGGGCGTCCACATCTTCGGCGGAAACGGTCACCTCATCCTTTGGAGCGGACAGGCCCTTGTACTCGCCCAAAGTCACCTCAGGGTACACGGGCACGGTGGCTTTGAAGGTGAAGCCGTCTTTGGCGCACTCGCCAACCATCTCCACGGTGGGATATCCAACGACGCGCAGTTCCTGCTCCTTGGCAGCGGACTCATAAGCGTCGGGAAATGCAATATTGATGGCCTCCTCGAAGAATACCTCCGCGCCGTACATCTTCTCGATCAGCTGGCGGGGGGCCTTGCCGGGGCGAAAGCCCTGGACATTAATCTTATTGCGCATCTTGCGGTACGCCTTTTCGAGGGCAGCCTCAAATTCCGGTGCACCGACCTCAACGGTCAGCGCGACCTGACTATTTTCTAATTTTTCGCAGCTTTTCACACTCATTATGTTTACTCCTCCGTTCATCACCGAATGAAACCGGTGCGAATTGATATTTTAGCAGAAAAAAGTTGAAAAGGCCAGTCTTTTTTGCATTATTCACAAATTATTTTCGGAATAAAGCCCAAATGGTCGGCCGAGATCAAAGAAAAAAAGGTTCCGTTCCGCTCTCCCTCCACCGCGCGGCGGATGGTTGGCCCGTGGAGGTGTCCGTAGCAGCAGGAAACCACGCGGTACTCCCGCAGCAGACGCAGAATTTCCGGGCACTCGTAGCCCTGATAGACAGGCGGATAGTGGAGAAAGCACAAAATGGGCTTCTCCCCCGCAGCCTTCAGCGAGGTCTCCAGCCGCATGATCTCCCGGTTGAGCACCTTGGCGTCGTGGGCCTTCTGGTCCTCCTCATAGAACCAGCCCCGTGTGCCGCAGACGGCGTATTCTCCGTAGAACGCACAGCTGTTGTGCAGCAGTTCCAGCGTGGTCAATCCCTTCTCCTGACAAAAGGCGCGGAACTTGGCCGCAGTGCACCACCAGTAGTCGTGGTTGCCCTTAAGAAGCAGCTTTCGGCCGGGAAAGCGATCCAGAAACCGGAAGTCGGCCTCTGCCTCGCTCAGATCGATGCCCCAGGAGGTGTCCCCCGCCAGAACCAGCGTATCCTCCTCCGTCAGCTCGGACAGGGCGCGTTCGATGCGCTCCACGTAGCCCCGCCACGCCTCGCCGAAGACCTCCATGGACTTGTTGACGCTCAGGGAGAGATGCAGATCCCCGATTGCGTAGAGGGCCATGCTCTCCTCCTCCTCTCGTCAGTTCCGGACGCCTCCGCCGCTCAAATCAGCGCGGAAACACTGTTATTTCAAAAACACCAGCACCGCGTTCTCCATGTCGTCCCGCTCCACGGAGCGTTCAAACCGGCGTTTCTTGCCCTTCAGCGCCGCCAGACGCTTCGGTGCGGGCACGCCGCTGAAGTGCTGAAGCTGCTCGATCAGCTCCACGCCCCGGCTCTCCGGTGCCTCGCCGACAGCCTCCAAAACGTGGTCACAGAATTTGTAGGGGGAGGCAGTGGATACGAACACGGTGACGGTTTTGTCCCCGGTTCCCCCGCGATACTGCTCCATGACGTTGGCCGCCACGGCGGTATGGGGATCAATCAGATAGCGGTGTTTCTTGTAATACTCCGCGATGGTGGCAGCGGTGCCGGCCTCGTCGCAGAAGCCGCCCCAGTACTGATCCCGCAGACAGGCCTTGACACTGTCGGAAACCTCGTAACGGCCGGCCGCGGCCAGGGATTCCATGCAGCGCCGGACCTCCCCGTCGTCCCCGCCTGACAGGTCAAACAGCAGCCGCTCCAAATTGCTGGAGATCAGAATATCCATGGAGGGACTCATGGTGTTGTGGAAGGGGCGGTTCCGGTCATAGATGCCGGTGCGCAGAAAGTCGGTCAGAACATTGTTGCAGTTGGATGCGCAGATCAGCCTGCCCACAGGCAGCCCCATACGCTTTGCGTAGTAGGCCGCCAGAATGTCACCGAAGTTGCCGGTGGGCACGCAGAAGTTGACCTTGTCTCCCATGGAGATCCGGCTATCCCGCACCAGATCGCAGTACGCAGAGATGTAATACACCACCTGCGGCAGAATGCGCCCCCAGTTGATCGAGTTGGCGGAGGACAGGAAATAGCCTCTCCCATCCAGCGCGGTGCGGATGCTCTCGTCGGAGAAGATACGCTTGACGCCGGACTGGGTATCATCGAAGTTGCCCGCAACGGAGCAGACGTCCACATTGGCGCCCTCCTGCGTGACCATCTGCTGCTCCTGAACGGCGGAGACGCCGTCCTTGGGATAGAAAACCAGAATCTTTGTCTGGGGCACGTCCGCAAAGCCCTCCATTGCCGCCTTGCCGGTGTCGCCGGAAGTGGCCACCAGAATGCACGCTGTCTTGTCCTCTCCGGTCTTGCGCAGGGAGGCGGAGAGCAGCTGGGGCAGCATCTGGAGCGCCATGTCCTTGAACGCGGAGGTAGGGCCATGCCACAGCTCCAGGCAGTGGGTGGTTTCATCCACGGTGCGCACGGGCGCCACAGCGGGGGTGTCGTACTTATCGGCACCGTATGCATTTCCGGCAAATTCCCGCAGCTCCGCCTCGGTGTAATCGGTCAGATACAACGTCATCACCCGGGCCGCCCGCTCCTGATAGGAGGCGGGGATCAGGGTGCGCAGAAACTCCCCGTCAACTTGGGGAATTTCGCAGGGGGTCAGCAGACCGCCGTCCCGGCTGAGACCCATTTTTATGGCCTGAGCCGCGTCCATCCGCAGGGATTTGTCTCTTGTGCTGTAATACTTCATCTTGCGTCCTCACTTTACAGGAAATGTTCTCATTCAAACGCGTTTTCCAGGTATTCCACTCTGGTTACGCGGTGATCTTCATCGGTATAGACCTCCGCCACGTCAAACCGGGCGGGCTCGTCCAGCTCGTGGCTGCTCAGATAGCACGCCGCCGCCGTCCGCAGCCGCTCCTGTTTGCGTCCGCCCACAAACTCCCGGGGCAGTCCCACTGAGAGGTTGCTCCGCAGCTTGACCTCCACAAAGCAGAGGAAGCCATGCCTGTCCCGGGCGATCAGATCGATCTCGCCGAACCGGCACCGCCATTGGCTGGCCAGCAGCGTGTACCCCCGACGGCGCAGGTAGCGGGCGACTTCGGCTTCGCCCAGGTCTCCCGCGGCCTTTGCGGTGCTCATCTCCGGCTCTCCCATTTTTTCAGGAAGCTCATCCGGTGGGCCGGACAGGGGCCGTAGGTATCCAGCATCTCGTAATGCAGCTTTGTACCGTAGCCCTTATGTACCGCGAACTGATACCGGGGATATTCCCGGTCCAATACCTCGCACACATAACGATCCCGGCTGACCTTGGCCAGAATGGACGCCGCCGCGATGGAGGCACTCCGGCCGTCGCCGCCCACCACCATCCGGCAGGGGGTGCTGATGGCAAACCGGGTTCCGTGGTCCTTATCGCCGTCAATCAGGGCAAAGTCCGGCGACAGCCCCAGCGCGTCGATGGCGCGCTGCATGGCCAGCAGCCGGGCATTGAGGATGTTCAGCTCCTCGATCTCCTCCACAGAGGCGGCGGAGACAGCAAAGGACATTGCTTCCCCACAGATCACATCAAACAGGGCGTCGCGTTTTTTTGCGCTCAGCTTCTTGGAATCGTTCAGCCCGTCAATCATCAGCCCCGGGGGCAGAATCACCGCCGCCGCATAGACCGGGCCGGCCAGAGGACCCGCGCCCGCCTCGTCCGCGCCGCAGACCGCGGCGCACCCCGCTGCGAAGGCCTCTTCCTCCAAACTCCACGGGTGCTCCAGCTCACTCATGAGGGTACGTCCTCCGGTTCTTCCAGTGTGAAGCGTCCGAGCTTGCCACCCCGGAACTCATCCAGCAGAATTTTCGCCATGCGCTCCGTGTCAATCTCGCCTCCGGAAATGAGAAATCCCCGTTTCTTCCCTGCCTTTTTCAGCAGCTCGTAGCCGCTCTCCCCCTCCGCGGGGACAACGCCGTACCGCTCCGTCAACCCCTGGGGATAGTGCGCTCCCAGATAGGCAATCAGATGACAGGCCAGCTCCTCGGCGTCCAGAATATCGTCCTTGACGGCGCCGGTGAAGGCCAGATTCAGCCCCACGCTCTGGTCCTCAAACTTGGGCCAGAGAATCCCCGGCGTGTCCAGCAGCTCCAACCGGCTGTCCACCGGCACCCACTGCTTGGATCTGGTGACGCCGGGCCGATCCTCGGTCTTTGCGGTCTTGCGTCCGGCCACCTGATTGATAAAGGTGGATTTTCCCACGTTGGGAATGCCCAGGATCATCACCCGAACCACCCGTCCGACCTGACCCTTTTCGGTGTAAGCTCTCAGCTTGTCCGCCAGCAGACTCCGCACCGCGGCGGCGAATTTCTGCGTGCCCGCCCCGCCCTTGGCGTTGGTCTCCAGAACGGCATAGCCCTTGCTCTGAAAATAAGACGACCAGCGGCGGGTGGCCTCCGGGTCGGCCTGATCCACGCGGTTGAGCACCACCAGACGGGGCTTCCCCGCCGTCAGCTCATCCACATCGGGATTCCGGCTGGATGTGGGAATCCGGGCGTCCAGAATTTCGCACACCGCATCCACATTTTTAATCTGCTCCACGATCATACGGCGGGTTTTCGTCATATGGCCGGGATACCATTGAATATTCATGTTACCTCTCAGTCAATCAGTCCGATGCGGGAGAACTCCCGCGTACCGGTGCTCTGGCTCTCGCCGGGGAAAATCAGGAAAACCGCCTTGCCGATCACATATCGGGTGTCCACCGTGCCCAGACGGGAATCCCGGCTGTCGCTGGAGTTGTTGCGGTTGTCGCCCATCACGAATACGGAGCCCTCCGGCACGGTCAGAGGAAATTCGGTTCCCTCCTCCAGATAAGTCAGTTCGTTAACGTAGTCCTCTTCCAGCAGCTTGCCGTCCACAGAAACGCCGCCGGTCTTGAAATCTATATCCACCGTCTGTCCGCCCACGGCGATCACTCGTTTGACAATGGGCTCCTCCAGAAAGGAGTCCTTTCTCAGCACCACGATGTCGCCTTGCCGGTAATCGTCGTAGAGCAAAGAGTTGACCACCAGAAGCCGGTCGCCGTTTTGCAGCGTGGGAATCATCGAATGCCCGTCCACGCCGATCAGCCGGATGAAAAAGGTGAAAATCACCACCACTGTCAGGACTGAGCAGATCAGTGCCTGTACCCACTCGTAGAAATCGCGGCTTCCCTTCCGGGCAGGCTGCTGAATGTTATTCTGCTGGTTTTCGCCCATAAGTATGCTCCCCTAAGCCGCAACCGGCGGTATTCTCTGTTTATGCCAGGCTTCCGATCCTGGAAAACTCCAGTTTGTCCAATTCCGCGGTCTTTCCCGGGAATACCAGGAATACCGCTCTGCCAATCACATATCGGGCATCCACCACGCCCAGGGCGGGGTCCCGGCTGTCATCACTGTCGTTGCGGTTGTCACCCATCACAAAAATGCAGCCCGCCGGCACCGTGAGGGGAAACGTCGTCCCCTCCTGCAGATGGGTGGTCTCCCGGATGTACGGCTCCGCCAGCTCCTGCCCATCCACGCGGACGCTGCCGGTGTCAAAATCGATATCCACCGTCTGTCCAGCGGTGGCAATCACGCGCTTGACAATGGGCTCCCCGTTATAGAAGCTCTCTTTTCTCACGATCACGATGTCATTCTGGCGGTATGCTCCGCAGTACTGTGCGTTGACTACCAGCAGTCCGTCGCCGTTTTGCAGCGTCTCCCGCATGGACTCACCGTCCACCAGCATAATCCGCGCCGCGAAGGTGAACAGCACCACCACAGCCAGCACGGCGCCGACTAAGGTTCGGGTCCAGTCATAAAGCTCAAAGTTTCCACGATCCCGCGGAAAATCGGTCTGTTTGTTTTCGTCCATTCTTAACAACTCCCGCACCGCATAAAACGCAATGCCAATTTGTTCAGTATAGCAAATAAGTTATCAAACAACAAGGGACAGCCGCCGAAAAAATCTGGTTTTTTTAGAGCCTTATAAAAAAAGAGAGGCTTCCGCCTCTCTTTTCCGGTTTGGATTACAGCTTCTCCTTCACCTTGGCGCCCTTGCCGACACGGTCGCGCAGGTAGTACAGCTTGGCGCGTCTGACGGCGCCATTGCGGACGACCTCAATGGTGTCGATAGACGGAGAGTGGACCGGGAAAACCTTCTCTACGCCGATGCCGTAAGAGATGCGGCGCACGGTGATGCTCTCCTCAATGCCGCCATGCTTCTTGGCGATGACGGTGCCCTCAAAGATCTGGATTCTCTCGCGAGAACCTTCCTTGACCTTGACGTGAACGCGGACGGTGCTGCCCACATTCACCTGGGGGAGTTCCGCCTCGAGCTGCTGCTTGTTCAGTTCCTGAATGAGATCCATGGATGTTCCTCCTAAATATATAGGTGTTCATGCCGCATTTTCAAGGCACATCGGCGCATATTCGCGCGTGCACGGCAGAGGACCACCCTTTGTAGCTCAAATAGAGTATCACAAAAAACCGTATAATGCAAGAAAAAGTTTTGATTTTTTTGCATTTGGCACGTTCTATATTAAAAATGGACAAGCGGATTACCCGTCCGCCTGTCCTATTTTTATATAACCGGCAACAGACCGGTGGGAAGGATGGAGTAAATCCATGGAAGAAATGATCTTTGTGGGCTGGCAGTACGGCCAGTTTGAAAACGACAACGGAAAGATGCAGGACTATTGCAACGGCTTCTTCATTGCTGGCTTTGCTGGTGAGGAAAACGCCGATTATCACTTTGGCGGCCAGAAGGCCGTGAAAAAGAAGTGCGTGAAACCCGAAGTGTGGGCCGGTATCACTCCCAATAGCAAGGTCTATGTGATGTTCGATTCCTATGGCCGTGTATCCCGTATGGAGCCTGTAAAAAAGGCCTGACGGCCCGTTAAATAGCGTCCCTTGCCGGTGAATGTCGGGAGATATGCACGGTCAAGGACGGCCTGAAAGAGTAGCTCAAGAGCTCCGAAACGGGCCACTTGACAACATATCGAATTCCGGGAAGTGCTTGCAATATGGAGAATTCCGTTGCTCCGCTTTATACCATTCATCGGTATAGGGATGATATCTACAAGGTAGTCAAATTCAAGGGTGAACGTAACCCGGATAGCACATTTCTCCGGGAGCCTGATGAAGATAAGCACAACGAGGAAAAGTTGGATTGCAATTTCAGTCGGGCGCGGTCAATGGTTCTGCAATATGCTCTTTGCAATCCTTGGCAGTATTTTTTCACAGGGACGCTAGACCCGGAGAAATGGGACAGAAAAAGCCTTACGCCGTTCATGTCCCGGCTGTCCCAGAAGATACGGGACTGGCGCAAGGACTACGGTTTCAAGTTGGATGTGCTTCTAGTCCCGGAGCAGCATAAAGACGGTAGCTGGCACGTCCACGGCCTGATAAACAATCTCTCGGATTACTGCATCGGCTCTTTCTATCGGCTGAACCTTTCGTCAATTGGTCTTGGCTGGCTTTACCCGCTGAAACTGGTGGAGGGTGATTTCCTCAACTGGTATGACTTCTGCCTGGAATTTGGCTATTGTTCTTTGGCTCCAATTAAGGACCCGATAGCGACAGCGTTTTACATAACGAAATACGTCAGCAAAGATCTTTCCCAGCGCAAGGATGATTTAAGTGAGCATTTGTATTTCCATTCCCGGCCCCTGAAAAAAGCGGAAAAAGCATCTGATGTGTATCTGTACAATCCGGGTTTGGATTCCTACTGTACGCAAGATCATGATTTTTGCAAAACCGGTATGGTGGAAGATGCGACGTGGCATTTCCCTTATGATTGGGAGGGCTGGGACGCTGAGTGTGAACCGCTGTATCCTCCGGAGCCTTTAAAGGTAGACCCGGCATTTCGTCCCTCGATGATAGACCCGTATTACGAACAATTGAAAATTGGTGGGATAGTGTAGCGGTTAGCACGTCGGGCTCTGCACCCGGAGACGGTAGTTCGAATCTATCTCCCACAACCATAATTTTTTAGGAAAGGGGGTATTTCGCTGACTTCTACTACTGGTTTGGACGCTATCATGTCCAGCACTTCCACAATCACTACTCTGGTCGGTAATGTGTGGACGCTCATGACTAGCAATCCTCTGCTGCTGGTTTTTCTGGCGGTCTCTCTGCTCGGCGTTGGCATTGGCGTGTTCAAGATGATCAAGGGCGCGTCCAAGGGCAAGTAACTCCCCTGCGCGGGGGCTCGGGGGTTTCCCGGGCCCCTATTCTTTTTATGGAGGGATAGTCTATGAATGAGTATCAAATTCTTGATTTTTGTCATCTTAATGCTCCTGTTCGTTGTCCTAATTGTGGTCGGCTTATTCCTTATTTTCGTGGCAAAAAATCTCGCTGTCCGGTTTGTAAGAAGCCGTCAGCGTTGCGGGGGCGTTAATATGGCTGATTACTTAACCGGCGTTCTGGGCCTGTTTGATGCCACGCTGCGCGCCATGTTCGGCGTTCCTGTGTTTGCTTTCTTTCTGGCCTGTTTCCTGATGGCCGCTGTGTTTGGTCTGTTCCTGCTTATGAGAAATGCGGCGCAGGGCCGCAATGATCGGAGGAATATGTGATGGATTGGGGTTCTGTTTTTAACTCGGTAGTCGAGTTCATGATTTGGTTTATCGGCTGTCTTCATGTGGTTGGCTGTCTCGGCGGTCTGGCGTTCTTCTTCTGGGTGGTGTATCTGGGTCTGAAAAATCCTCGCAAGCTGGAGGGCCTATTCAATGACAAATGATTTTTACCGGGAATACGTCCGCATTATTGCAATCGCATATGAAGCCGGCTGGCTGGTCACTTCGGCCGGTAACCAAATTATATTGACCATGCCGGGGGTAAAGAAAGAGGACAGACCCTAAAGCCTGTCCTCAATATTTCCTTCATGGAGGGTTTCCTTTATGTTTACTTTCTACGTTCTTTGTGCCGTTTTTTCGATTTCCTTTGCTATTGTCGTTGGACTTCGTACGGGCTGGTATTTTTGCGATAACTTTGATGTTTTTGCTGATGCCCTCCTTTCGCTCTGGCGGCATACATTGGGGCGGCTCTTTCACAAAAAGCCCTAAGGCTTGTCCTCCTACAATATAAATTACGGTACAGGCACGGCAGCCAGCCGTGTCTGTTTCGTTTTTGTTGCCAAGGCTGTACAATGGGAGAACTTCGGTCTGACCTAATTGTCCAAGGACTAACCACGTCCGCAAAGGAGTCCGTCAGCCGTCTCTCTCATTGACAGCAGTTCGATTTGAGCAGGTCGTCCCGCCCGGTATCGGGTGTGTTCGCGTAACCAAGGAGATTGAATCGGCAATGAAAGAACGGCGGAGCCGAGTGCGAAGTCAAATCATCAGGAGGTTTTTCATGAACACAGCCGTTGGAATTGATGTGTCTAAGGGAAGAAGCGTTGTTGCCGCCATGCGCCCATTTGGCGAGGTTGCCTTGCCGCCGCGCGAGTTTCTTCACACAAGCGAGGGCCTGTCAGCACTATCGGAAGCGCTGCGCTTGATTGATGGGAATACCCGTGTTATCCTTGAAGCAACTGGGCGCTATCACGAGCCGGTCGTTATGGCGCTCCAGGAGGCTGGATTCTTTGTCAGCGCGGTCAACCCCAAGCTCATCAAGGACTTCGGTAACAATTCGCTCCGAAAGGTCAAGACTGACAAAGCTGATGCGGTGAAGATCGCACGGTACGGTCTTGAATATTGGGAAGAGATGCGCGAGTACACAGAGACAGATACCACACGTCAGCAACTCAAGCTGTTTTCGCGGCAGTACAATCTGCACATGAAAACGGTGGTTTCACTGCAAAACAATCTCATTTCACTGCTTGACTGCGTGTTTCCGGGGATAAACGAGTTGTTTACAAGCCCGGTGCGCGAGGATGGACGCCAGAAATGGGTAGATTTCGTCTGTACGTTTTACCACCGCGACTGCGTATCCAGTGTCAGCATTGCCGCTTTCTCTGAGCATTACCGCAAGTGGTGCAAACGAAAGGGCTATAACTTCAGTACGGCGAAAGCCGCTGAAATTTATACCACAAGCCGGAATATGGTTGTGACCATGCCGAAGGATGCGCTGACCAAGGCGCTCATCACCTCCGCTGCTGAGCAGCTCGTCGCCGCCACAGCGACGCTTGCCACCCTCAAGGCCGAGTTTGTTCGCCTTGCCGCCACGCTGCCCGAATACGAGGTGGTACGCTCCATGTACGGTGTGGGCGAAGTCACCGGTGCACAGCTTATGGCTGAGATTGGAGATGTCCGCAGATTTGCCAACCGTGGCGCTCTCATCGCCTTCGCCGGCGTTGACCCCGGCGTGAATGAATCTGGTAAGCACAGCTCGCAGAGTGTTCGAACGACCAAGCGCGGCTCACCGCATTTGCGAAAAACCTTATTTCAGATTGTCAGCACCCATCTCAAACAGTCCCCGCCAGACGAGCCTGTATACCAATTCCTCGACCGCAAGCGGGCCGAGGGCAAGCCCTTCCTCGTCTACATGACCGCTGCCGCGAACAAGTTCCTGAGAATCTACCATGCCAAGGTCAGGGACCACTTGAACGCTTTGGAGCAAGTGAATTCGAATACATAGCCAGCCTCTGGATTTCGCTTAATCAGGTGGGCGCATATTGCGGCCGCCTTTTTGTTGTGCTCATTTTTCTGCCCGGGATTTTCCTGCATTTTGGCCTTGACTTTTGTTAGCAGGACTC